>Ga0008833_1000114_pt1 | contig 120297 bp, 78 predicted proteins | sample HotLakConsoUCCLE_FD_62216 | JGI IMG/M metagenome (GOLD analysis project Ga0008833, IMG submission 62216) | Hypersaline microbial mat communities from Hot Lake, Washington, USA - Hot Lake Consortium UCC-LE | ecosystem: Environmental > Aquatic > Non-marine Saline and Alkaline > Hypersaline >... | reverse complement strand
CAAAATTTATCCGCTGGCTCAGGCATTGCCTCGCCGCCAATCTCCCCGTAGCCGAAGCAATACGCTCGTTGAGGCGCGTCTATGCGATCTTTTAACTACTCAACATTTTACACCCATGACTTTTCACGGTTTCCGATTGCGGCTTCGTTCCCCGCACGGCCAAAGAGAACGATGATTGCGGCACGGAGCGCCTCGACTATATCATCGGCTTGGTTAAGCAGTGCCGATACGGGATTCACGACATCTCGAGGACCCAACTTGACCCGGAAAACGGTTTACCCCGCTTCAACATGCCCTTCGAGCTGGGGTTGTTCATGGGCATGGGGGCTTCCCCTTCCTCATCGAAGGAAGCCTTGATCATGGATATTGAGCGGTTTCGGTTCCAAAAATTTATCTCCGACATTTCAGGAAGAGACCCGAAGGCGCACGGAGGAGACGTAAATCGAATTGTGAAAATCGTTAGGGACTGGCTCGGCAAGCGAACGAAAGACTCTTTACCCGGAGCGCAAAAACTGGTCCGGCGATTCGATCAATTCCTCGCTTGGCTTCCTTTTATCTGCGAAGAGGACGGGCACGACCCGGAGGAGATTCCTTACGACGATTTCATCCAATACATGAGCGCATTCCAGAAAGAGGCTTCAGAATAATGTCCGACGACCGCGAAAAAATCTTCTCCGCCATCCGCGCCGCCCTCGCGCCGCTGCCCGAACGCACGCCGCGCCCGGACTGGGACGACGCGCTGCCCATCTACAAGCCGCCGGCCCCCTTCGACAGCCTGAAGGCGCAGTTCGCCGACAAGCTCGTCGCCGCCAGCGGCAAATACTTCGACTCGGTCGACGTCCTCGCCGCCTACCTCAGGCAGGAGGGCTGCACCTTCGGCTACTGCGACCCCGCCCTCGCCGAACACTTTTCGGGATTCGATGGCATCGAACTCGTCACCGAGTTCGACCGCGCCAGGATCGACGACTACGGCTTCGGCATCACCCGGGCCAGCGCCGGCATCTCCGAGAGCGGCACCCTCGTGCTCAAGGACAGCGAGACCTCCGCCCGCCTCGCCGCCCTCGCCCCCTGGGTCCACATCGCGGTGCTCCGGGAGGCCGACATCGTCGAATCCGTCGGCGAAGCCATCGCCCGCTTCGGCGACGACCCCTCCATCCTCTTCGCCACCGGTCCCTCCAAAACCGCCGACGTCGAAGGCATCCTGATCGAAGGCGTCCACGGCCCCGGCATCCAGATCGCGCTGGTGCTGCCCCGCACAAAGCTTGGGGAATGACCGCGCGGCGATTCTTGCCAGGGCAAAGGCGGTCGAGGCAAAAGAAATCGCCGTAAGCGTCCGACAGCGCGTCTCCATAGCGCTTCCAAGACTCAGCCGATAGTCCTCCTGAGTGAGTTTTAGGAGAAGCCGTCCGCCTCGCCTACCCTCCCAAAGACTCCCGACTTCGGCGGCGATCGGTAAAAACCAATTCGCCGGACCGCTAGCTTTCAGCGGTCTCCGAGTCGTCGGATGCCGTATCGTCCTCGGTTTCCTCGTCCTCAGTTTCCTCGTTCCCGGCGTCCTCGGTTTCCTCGTCCTCGCCCTCGGCTTCCTCCGACTCGTCCGAGGGCTCGGGGGAGAGATCTTCCTTCAACTCGTCCGCCGTCCAGGGGGTCGAGCGGTCGGCGTAGCGGTCGAGGTAGGTTTTCATCATGTCTTCGGTGACATCCGAAGCGCTATTTCCCCACTCCTGACGGATGTAGGTCATCACCCCCGCGATCTGGCGGGCCTTGAGATTGGAGCCGCTGGGACCGAAGGCGGGCATGTTTCCGTTGTAGTTGTTGCCTTTGACCTCGATGGGGCCGCTCAAGCCGTTGATCAGAATCCGGGCGAGCACCTCAGAGTGACCGGTCACCCAACTCGCACCGGCGAGCGGCGGGTAGACCCCGCGCGTGCCCTGCCCGTCGGCTTGGTGACACTGGGCGCACTGGTTGCGGTAGATCTTCTCCCCGACTTCGAAGAGCGGAACCTCGGCTACGGCCGCCACGGCTTGGCCGCCTTTGAAATTCGGGTCGTAGGCGTCCCAGCGGTAGTCGCCGGAATACTCCACCAGATAGACGCCTCCCCAGAAGCAAAGCGCGGCGAAGAGGAAGATCAGCACGATCGGGACCGGCGAGAAGCCCTCTTTGGGTTCCTCCTTCTCGCGCATCAACTGGGCGTGCACGTCCTGCATGCGCTCGTCCTGCATGCCGGCCTTTTCGAGCGAGGCGCGACTGCTCGGGTCCGGACCGGTGATTTTGTCGTTCTCGCTCATTACTCGGGAATGGGGGCTTCGGGCAGACTGTAGTCAACCTTGAGGCTCAAAAGGTACTGCACGAGGGCTTCGGCCCTCCGGCTGGGGACGATCTCGTAGCCCGGGTCGGGCGCATACTCGGAATCGGCGGGGAACTGAAGCGCGTCGGGTGAAGGAGCGCCCTCGATCTCACGCTTCTCGTAGAGGAAGGCGAAGGGGGGCATGGTGGAGCCCGGCGAGGTGATTTGCGGATTGTAGAGATGCAGGTGGTGCCAATCCCTTGTCAGCGGGCGGCCGCCCACGTGCGCCAGGTCCGGCCCGGTCCGCATCGTGCCGAGCAGCACGCGGTCCTGGAGGATGTAGTCGCGGGCCACGGTTTGCCGCACGCCCCAGCCGCGGTCGATGTCGGCGCCGAAGCCCTGCCGGCGGATCTGCTGGCTGTGGCAGTAGATGCAGCCCATTTCGATGTAGACCTGCTTGCCCTGCTTGGCGACGCCGGTCTCGACGCGAGGGAAGAGCGGTTCCCCTTCGGCCATAACCATCTCGCCCTCGGTCTCGCCGGGCACCAGGCGCTCGGTCGTCTGCCCCAGAAAGCCAATCTGAATATGGCTGGTTAGAATCAGCCCGGTAAAGGAGAAGGCGAGCGTGAAAAAGATCCCGAAGAAAAGAAGCGGCAGGTTTTTCATCAGGCGGCGCCTCCTTCCCCGGCGGTGCCGCCGAGCAGGGTCGGGCCCTCTTTGGCCCGAATCGCTCCGGCCGCGAAGAGCATCCAGAAGAAATTAATGAAGAAGGCCAGGTGGCCGACGGTGAGCAGGAGGCCGGAGACCGAGCGCGCCTGCAGCCAGGGGATGGTGGCGCGGACGGTCTCCATGAAGGAAACGGACGGGTCGTTCATCATCAGGCCTTGGATCCAGCCGCCGGTCTGCAGGGCGACGACCATGATCGTGATGCCCACCGCGGTGCCCCAAAAATGGACGCGGATGAGCGTGGCCGAGGGCCACTCCCGCTTGAGCAGCCGCGGCATCATGTAGTAGACCCCGCCGAACATGATCATGGTGAAGAAGGCGTAGACCCCGTGGTGGGCGTGCCCCACCGTGAAGTGCGTGAAGTGGGTGATCTCGTTGACCGAGCGCAGGGCCATGGCGGAACCGAAGAGGCTGACCAAGGTATAGGAGATCGCGCCGAAGACCACGAAGCGAAGGGTCGGGCTGCGCCAGACTTCGCGGTGGAAGCCGACGACCGACATGTGATGGTTGATCGCCACGACGACCACCGGCACCACCATCATGACCGAGGCCACGATCCCGGCGGAGATGAGCCATACCGGGATCGGTCCGCCCACGAGGTGGTGGACGCCCGCCCAGTTGTAGAAGAGCGCGAGCGCCCAGAATCCCAGCACCGAAAGGTAGTACGAATAGATCGGCCGGCCGAGCACCTTCGGAATCAGGTAGTAGGCGGTGGCCAAACCCATCGGAGTGAACCAGAGGCCGAGCACGTTGTGGGCGAACCACCAGTTGGTGACCGACTGGACGACGCCCCGCGCGGGGAACCAGATGATCATGAACTGGGCGACCAGATAAAGCCAGGGGAACCAGAAAAGCGCGGCCAGGATGTACCACTGGGAGACGTAGACGTGCTCGCCGCGGCGGAAGCGGAAGGCCAGCACGCCCCAGACTCCGATCAGGGTATAGGACAGGGCCAGGATCGGCGTGGCGTAGGCGGGAACCTCGAGCCACTCGACCGAGGTGATGTCGCCCGCGACGATTCCGTAGACGCCGACGGTCAAACCGATATTCCACAGAACCCCCGCGACCAAGAGCAAGCCGCCGTGGCGGATCGGCGCGCGGCAGAGGCGCGCCATGATCCAGAGACCGACTGCGAAGATGACGTTGCTCGCCCAGCCCAAGGCCATGGCGTTGAGGTGCGCCGCGCGCATCCGACCGAAGGTGAAGAACTCCGACGCGCCCAAAAAGTCGGGTTCGTGCGACTTGTAGGCGGTCACCAGAGCGAAGACGGTTCCGGCCATCAGCCAGAACAAGGCGGAGATCACGAAAAACAGGGAGGCCGAGCGGATGGAACCGTCGATCTCGCTCAGCTCCGCCCGGACCTCGGCATCCGAGGCGGTGTACGGGCTTTCTTTTGACTGGGTGTTGGCGGATTGCTGGCTCATCGTGGAGAAAGCGCTAGATTAGGCTCGAAGGGCATCGTTCCCAGCGGCACCCCGATTAAAAAGGTCCGCTTATCGGCGCTCTTAAAATTGCTTAAGACTTGTCTTTCGGCTTGCCCGGAAAGGCGTCGGATACTTCGCCCTCGGGTTCTTCTTCGGTGAAAATGACTTTGGACTGCTTGTCGAAATCGCGGAACTGACCTCGTTTCGAAGACCAATAAAGCGCCCCGACCGCTGAAATGAAAAAAAGCATGCCGAGCACGATGATCGGGAGCAGATCCATGTAGCTTGATACGTCCATGCCCGTTTACTCGCCGCCCTCGGCTTCCCCCGCGTTGTAGGAGTTGACGGTGAGCTCCATCGCTCGGTCGATCGGGATCGTGACCAGACCCTCCTCGGCGTCGACGACGGAGTACTCGCTCAACTTCTTTTGACCGGCGGTCAGGGCTTCCTCGGCTTTGGCCCTTCGCTCCGCGTCGATCTCCTCGTCGACCGGCGCGGGCCGGTTCGGCAGATAGGCGACGAACAGGATCAGCAGGAAGATCAGGATCGCGCCGACGGCGCCCGCGAAGCTGATGACTTGATTTTTGGTGGAAGGAGTGGATTCGGACATCGGCTTACTCCGTGTAGTTCAGTGATCGTTCGATGTTTGGATCGCGGATCGGAATCGGCTCCGCCCGCTTCATGCTGCGCGTGACCGCCCAGACGCAAATTCCGCCCACGCCGACCAGCGCGGCGATATCGAAGGGATGGATGGAGAACTGCCGGACCAAGTAACCCTCGCCGCGAACCTCCGCATCGACCACTTTTCCGGGAACGATATTCCAGTAAATGTCAAGCAGGTGAAAAAGAAGTATCCAGACGGAAATCGCCACGCTGCGCCAGACCACCACCTTCGTCTTGTACCAAAGGAGCAGGATGAAGGGGAGCAGGAAATGGCCGAAGACCAGGGCCATGCTCACCCACCACCAGCTGTTCAGCGAGCCGTCGTAGTTCTTCTCGCGGATGTTGAACCAGAAGGTTTCCTCCGGGATGTTCGCGTTGTAGATGATGAAGTACTGGGAAAAGCTGATGTAAGCCCAAAAGACGGTGAAGGCGAGCATCATGCAGCCGATATCGTACTGGTGGGCGCGGTTGAAGGCGCCTTTGAGCGCGCCCCGGGTGGCCAGGATGATGCAGATAATGATCAAAGCGGCGAGCGCGGCGCGCATGCTGGCGGCGAAGAACCAAACCCCATACATGGTGGAGAACCAGTGGTACTCCAACGACTTGAACCAGTCGATCGAGCCCAGGGTGGTCGCGGCGGCGAGCAGGAAGAGGCCGATGGCGGAAAGCCGACGGGACTTGTGGGTGTTGTTGATGTCGCCGCTTGTGTCGGTGTCGAAGGACCACTTCCGTAACAGCGCGGCGATCGCGATGAACACGACGAAGATGCCGACCGCGCGGGCGACGAAGAAGTTGACGCTCAGGTAAGGCGACTTCCATTCGTAGAGCGGGTCGGTGCCCACCGTCCCTTGCCCCGGAAGCTCTTGCAGCGGATTCATCCATTTCCAGAGGATTCCCGGATTATCCGAAAAAAGCGGAATCGCGAGGAGCGGAAGGAAGAGCAGCAGAAGCCAGGGAAAGACGCTGAAGCAGTGCTCGCACTGGCGGCGGACGACCACGGGCCAGCGCGCGTGGAAGACATACCAAATCTGGGTCACGAAAAGCATGCCGACGGCGATCGAAAGCCAAAAGGCGATGCCGATCAGCCAGCTCATCAAGGGACGCGCCTCGTCGGCCTGAAGGCCCTGGATGAGACCGAAGGCGGCGATCGCGAGGCCGACGAGGCCTACGACGAGCGCAATGACGCCGATCGGCTTGCCTTGGGCGGGGTGTGCTTCCGAACTCATAGATTATAATCCCAACTCCTTGCGTTGCGCCTCGCTCAAGAGCGAAGCCTCGGCCTGCTGCGACCGTTGGAGGGCGCGGAGGTAGAGCACGGTCGCCCAGCGCTCTTCCGGGGTCATGCGGTCCTTCAGCCCGTACATGAGGCCCTTGCCGTTTGATATGACATCGTAAAGGTAGCCGTCCTCGACTTCGCGCAGGCGGTCGTCGTGGTAGGAGGTCGCGAGCACGCCGTAGGGCTTGGTCACCCCGTTGCCGTCCCCGGCCGACCCGTGGCAGGACGAGCAGAAGATCTCGTACTTCTCGCGACCGGCCATCATCAATTGATAGTCGACCACGATCGGGATCTCTTTGATGAAGCTGCCGTCCGGATGCTCGCCGTAGAGGAAACGGGTATCGCCGAGCACGGTGTTCTGGTAGCCGGCATCGAAGACCTCGTCGTAGTTGAGGTAGTTGCCGCGCGCGATGGTGCCCTCCGGAATGGGCCGGTCGTTGCGGCGGTCCGCGAAGAAGGAATTCTCGCCCTGCGGCTTGTAGCGCGGCTGGCGGTCCATGTCCGGGAAGACCTCGATCGGCTGCTTCTCGGTCTTGCTCCCGCGAAAGCCGAAGATCGATACCACCGCGATAATCGCGAGAACGTAGATGGCTAGGAAAATTTTCATGACTGGGTGGCCCCTATCCGCCTAGGCGCTGACCTCCTCGATGTCGAAGCCGCCGATCTCTTCGAGGAAGCGCCGGGTGGCTTCCGGATCGAACTTGGGATCGCGCGCCTCGATGGCGATGACCAAGCGGTCGCCGGACACTTCGAGGAACTTGGCGTTCTCGAAGAGCGGGTTGTAGTGCTGCGGGAGCAAGTTCATCACGAACATGCCGCCCAGCGTGCCGAAGGCGGCCAGCAGGATGGTCAGCTCGTACATGATCGGGAACGGGAAGACGGGGCTGAAGAAAGGCTTGCCGCCGACGATCAGGGGATAGTCGTAGGCGTTCATGTACCAGACGATGAAGGTGCCCAGGGCGAACCCGGAGACCCCCGCGACAAAGGTGAAGATCGGCACCTTCGAGCGCGCCTGGCCCTGGGCCGCGGGCATGCCGTGGACCGGGAAGGACGAATAGGTGTCCCACTTTTTGTAACCGGCGTCACGGACCTTCTCCGCCGCGTGGAAAAGCGACGGGGTGTCCTTGAACGAAGCGATGAGTCCGTAGCGTTCCGACATCAGTGTTGCCCTCCTTGTGCGGGTTCGGCGTGACCGTGGCCGTGGGGATCGCCCTGCGGCATCACGAACTTGAGCTCCCCGATCGGCATCAGCGGCAGGAAGCGGAGGAAAAGCAGGAAGAGCGTGCTGAACAGACCGAAGGTCCCGAAGAAGGTGAAAATGTCGACGATCGTCGGCGAGTAGTAGCCCCAGCTGCTCGGCAGGAAGTCGTTGGCGAGGGAGGTCACGGTGATGACGAAGCGCTCGAACCACATGCCCACGTTGATGAAAATGGACATGATCCAAACCATGGCGGCGTTCTCACGCACCTTCTTGAACCAGAAGAGCTGCGGGGTGAACACGTTGCAGGCGAACATGATGTAGTAGGCCCAGGAATACTGGCCGAAGGCCCGGTTGATGAAGGCGTAGCTCTCGTAAGGGTTCGCGCCGTACCAGGCGATGAAAAACTCCATGATGTAGGCGTAGCCCACGATCGAGCCCGTCCCGAGGCAGATCTTGCACATGTTGTCGATGTGCCGCTGGGTGATCAGGTCGTGCATCCCGTAGAGCGCGCGGAGCGGCAGCATCAGGGTAAGCACCATCCCGAAACCCGAGAAGATCGCGCCGGCCACGAAATAGGGCGGGAAAATCGTGGTGTGCCAGCCCGGGAGCAGGGAAACCGCGAAGTCGAAGGAAACGATGGTGTGGACGGAAAGCACCAGCGGCGTCGAAAGGCCGGCCAAGAGGAGGTAGGCCATTTCGTAGTTGCGCCAGTGGTTGCCGGCGTTGCGCCAGCCCATCGCGAAGATCGCGTAAAAGTACTTGCGGAAGACGTCCATCCCCTCGGCGATCTTTTTCTTCAACTCGGTCGCGCCCTCGTAGGCGCCCGCCTTGAGGCGCTGGACCGCCCGGTCGCGCAGGACGCCGAGGTCGGGAATCATGCCCATGTACCAGAAAAGCACGGAGACCGTCCCGTAGGTCGAAACGGCAAAGACGTCCCACTCCAAGGGCGATCGGAACTGCGGCCAGATGGCGTTCGCATTGGGCAGCGGGAAAAGCCACCAGGCGAACCAGACCCGGCCGACGTGAAAGAGCGGGAAGATGCCGGCGCAGACCACCGCGAAAATGGTCATCGCCTCGGCCGCCCGGTTGATGGAGGTCCGCCAGCCTTGCTTGAGCAGGCAGAGAATCGCCGAAATCAGCGTGCCGGCGTGCCCGATACCGATCCAAAAGACGAAGTTGACGATGGCCCAGCCCCAGTTGATGGGGTTGTTCAGGCCCCAGACCCCCACCCCGGTGCTCACCAGCCAGAGCAGGCCGAAACCGGTGAAGGACGCGCTGACGAGCGCGACCACGAAACAGACGTACCACCAAGTGGGGGTCGGCGTTTCGACAATGCGGCAAATCTTGTTGGTCACCCAGTTGAAGTCGCGGTTGTTCGTGACCAGGGGTGGTTCCACAAGCTCCGCCGGGTCGACCTTGGCGAGCAGGGCCGGGTTCATGGAACTCTGTTGGGAAGTGTTAGCCATCGTATCGCTGAGCAAAGTTTCGATTAGTGGGCGGCGGAGCCGGCCTCGTAGGGCGCCTTTTCGGTCGCGTGGGCGTCGTCGCCCGGTTTTTCGGACTCGCTCTTCCCGCTTCCGTAGCGCTCCTTGTACTGGGCGTAGGCGTAAGGCTTCTCGTAGTAGTCGGGCATCTTCGTGTTTGGATTCCGCAGACGGGCCAGATAGGTGGTGCGGGGCCGCACGTTGAGGTAGCCGAGCACGGAGTAGTTCCGGTCGCTGGCCTTGATGCGGGACACTTCGCTGTCCGGGTCGGAAACGTCGCCGAAGCTGATCGCGTCGGTCGGGCAGACCTGCTGGCAGGCGGTGCGGATGAAGCCGTCCGGCACGAGGTAATTGTTGGATGCGGCGGCCTCGCGCTTGTGCTTGATCTTGGCCGCCTCGATCCGCTGGGTGCAGAAGGTGCATTTTTCCATCACCCCGCGCATCCGCACGGTCACGTCCGGATTGGCCTGCATCTTTTGCAGCTCGGGCTCGTCGACGGGACCGAGCGGGCCCTTGTAGAATTCGCCGATCTGGCGCTTGTTCCAATCGAAGAAGTTGAAGCGCCGCACCTTGTAGGGGCAGTTGTTCGCGCAATAGCGGGTGCCCACGCAGCGGTTGTAGGCCATCGTGTTGAGGCCCTGACGGTCGTGGACGGTGGCGTTGACCGGACAGACCTGCTCGCAGGGCGCATTCTCGCAGTGCTGGCAAAGCATGCTCATGAAGGAGACCTGGACCTCCTCCGGCACCTCGCTGGCCCGGTAGTCCTTGGCCGAGAAGTAGCGGTCGAGCCGCATCCAGTGCATCTCGCGCCCGCGGGTGACCTGCTCCTTGCCGACGATCGGAATGTTGTTCTCGCTCTGGCAGGCGATCACGCAGGCCGAGCAGCCGGTGCAGCTGTTCATATCGATGGCCATGCCCCATTGCTGGACGCGCGGAAGCAGGTCCTCCTTGCCCTTCCAGATATCGACGTTGGGCGGGGGACGATTGAACTCGGGATGCTCGTAGGCGGAATTGCCGCGGTACTGGTGGAGCGACTTCTCTTGGAGCGACTTGTCGTCGTACTGGCCGTAATTCGCCGGCGCGTGGGACTCGACGCCCATTTCGTTGGCGAAGCTCGGGTGGGCGGCGAAGTAGTCGGCATTGGCCTCGCGGACGATCGCCCGGCCCTCCATCGACCAGTGCTCCTGGGTGTTGGCCAGAATGTGCGTGGCCTCGGTCAGCCGGAGCGCGGCGCCGCGGGCCACCCCCATCGTGTCGGAGGAGCGGAGGACGTAGGCGTCGAAACCGACGTCCCGCCCCACCCGGCCGGCGCGGGTGCGACCGAAACCGAGCGGCAGCACGACGGTGTAGTTCGCCATCCCCGGAACCACGTGGATCGGCGCCCGGACCGTCCGCCCGTTCAGGCTGAGTTCGGCCACGACGGCCTCTTCCTTGCCGCGGGTGAATTTCGCCTTGTTGCTCTGGAGCTCGCCCTTGGAGGCCTTGAAGAATTCCTCGTCCTGACTCATCAGGGCCCGGTCCGGGAATATCCGCACCCCCTGGGCTTCCTCCAGCTCCTTGGCCAGACGCGGGCTGATCAGGATCGCGTTTTCCCAAGTCAGCTTGGTGATCGGGTCCGGGCACTCCATCAGCCAGCCGTTGTTGGCGAAACGCCCGTCGAAGGTGTGGGAGCTCGGCGTGAAGCGGACCTCGAGTTGCTCGGCGGAAAGCGGGACCTCGGCAAAGTCATCCGGCTTCAGCAGGTCGGCGATCGAGGCGTCGTCGGGGCGGAGTTCGACGGGCTGGAACGCGCTCCCCTCCAGCAGGCCGTCGGCCAGGAACTTGTTGTAATCCTTTCCTCCGAGCGCGGCGAAGGTTTCCTTCGCGATGGCGTGGGCGTCGTAGTCCGAAGCCCGCCCGAGGCGGGCCAGCACCTCCAGTTCGCAGAAAGTCGCGAAAAGAGGCTGGATCATCGGCTGGACCGGAAGGAGCGTGCCGTCGAAGGCGCGCCCGTCTCCCCAGCACTCCAGAAAGTGCGACTTCGCGATGACGAGGTCTGCCAGCTCGGAGGTCTCGTTGAAGCCGTAGCTCAGGTGGACGCTCTCGCCGGCCTTGCCCTGCAGGCTCTTCCAATCGAGATCGGCGGGGGCGTCGTAGACCGGGTTTCCGCCGAGGATGACGAGCGTCTCCACATCGCCCGCATCAAGCCGTTCGGCGGCGGCGCGGATGCCGGCGGCCAAAGCCGGCGCCTCGACGTAGTCGACGGGAGCGTCGAGCGCGGCGTTGATCGCGGCGACGAGCGCGTGGACGGATTCGGGAAGGTGCTCGCCCGCCACGACGAGGGCGTGGCCGGAGTGGGCGGCGAGATCGTCGGCGCATTCCTTGACCCACTGGGGATCGATCGTCAGCGAAGCGCCCAAGGATTCGAGGCGTCCGGCCAAGGGACCGTCGTCCTTCTTCGACTTCAATACGGCCGCGCCGATCCGGGCGGCGAAGGCGGCCATCTGGCTGCTGCTCAGGCGCAAGCGGTGGTCGGCCATCGAGCCCGTGTTGGTCAGGTTGCTTTCCACCACATAGAGCCGGCTCATCCGGTCGGCCTCGGCGGCGTCGTGGACTTTGCGCGTCTTGCCGAAGGCGCGCGCCTGGGCGATGGCGTTCTCGGCGTTGAGGAGAAAATCGCTGTCCAGCGAAAGGATGCGCTTCGCTTTTTCGATCTGCGGCAGCGCCCGCACCGGACGACCGAAGACTTGTCCGAGCGCCCGCTCGCCGGCGGAAGAATCGATCGCGGCGTATTCGGCCCAAGTGGCCTTCGGCATCGCCTTGCGGATCTCCTCGACGAGCTTCGCCCGGCTGGGCGAGGTGCTGGGTTCGGCCAGGATTACCAAGCCGCGTCCTTCGTCGTCCAGGTGCTTTTCGCGGATGCCGGCCAGGCGGTCGCGCACTGCGGCATCGGTGATGGCGGTGCCGGCGGCCCGGCTGCGGGTCGCGCGGTCCGGATCGTAAAGGTCCAGCACGCTCGCTTGGGTGAAGCTGTCCGTCGCCCCGCCGTAGGGCTTGTAGCTGGGATTGCCCTCGATCTTGGTCGGACGGCCCTGGTGGGTCTCGACGATGATCGGGACGCTTCCCCGCCCCCCGGGCACGGAAGAACTGAAGTAGATGGGCACGCCGGGAATCACCGCCTCCGGTTGCTCGTTGTAAGGAAGAATGTGCTGCTCGGGGCGGCGGCAGCCGGACATTCCAAGTCCGGCCAAGCCGAAGGACGCCGCCATCACCTTCATGAATTGACGACGGTTGACCCCGTCGAGCTCGGACGCGCCGGCCGGAAACTCGCGCTCGACCCAGTCGCGGAAAGCAGGCGTTTCGGCCAGATCGTCGAGGCTTCTCCAGTAGCGCGGTCCTGAAAGTTCGTTCTCGTTCATCTTCGGAAATTTCTAGCGGTGGCAGCCGGAACAGCTCTGCGGCGGGTTGACGCCCCAATCGTGCACGAAGGTCTCGATCTCCGCGACTGCGGCGGCTTCTTCCGGACGTTCCCAGGCTAGGTCGTAGACTTCTTCGTTCGGGCGGATGTACTCTTCCGGATTCCGGTGGCACTCGAGGCAGAAGCCCATGCTGAGGGACTTGGCGTGGTAGACGACCTCCATCTCGTCGATCCGGCCATGGCACTCCACGCAGCTGATGCCACGGTTCACGTGCACGGAGTGGTTGAAGTAGACGTAGTCGGGGGTCTCGTGCACGCGGACCCAGGGGATCGGCTCGCCCGATTCGTAGCTGTTCCGCACTTGGGCGAGGCGCTCGTCATTGTTCAACACCATACTGTGGCAACTCATGCAGACGTTCGTCCCCGGCACGTTGGAATGCTCGGAGCGGTCGACGAAGGTGTGGCAGTAGCGGCAGTCGATGCCCAGTTGGCCGGAGTGCAGGTCGTGGCTGAAGGCGACCGGCTGGGTCGGCTGGTAGCCGACGCGGGTGTACTTCGGAGTAAAGTAGTAGGTCACGCCCAAGACCACGGCGGACGATAGCAGCACGACGCCGATGATGACCTTGATCGGGATCGTGTTGACCCATTTTGGAAATACGTTCGCCATAGCTGGTTCGGGAGAATCGATCGGTCGAGGGGCGGGCTAAGAGTGCTCGCTGCGGGACACCGCCTGAGGCACCGGACGGATGCGCCGCACCGCCGAGCGCGGCAATTCGCCACCCGCAACCGACGGCCCGGAAGCGGTGCCTTCGCTCCGTGCGCCCCGGGAAAGCCCGAACAGCGCAAGCCCTCCAAGGAGCGCGCCTCCAGCCTGTTTCAAGAATCCTTTTCGGGTAGTCGTCGTGTCGCTGTCCATCAGAAATAAAGTCGCTTGTTAAAAGTCTGCCTAATTGGCATGGCAACCGTTTTTTCACGTCGCCGCTGCTTTGAACCGACTCCGTTCCTGAAAAAGGGCGGAAACGGGGGCAGACGCGACGTAAAGCCATGATGCCGTTGCAGCTATATAGCAGTTGCAAGACCGTTTCAGGTTGCCCGCCCTAGAATTAGCTGACGCGATGCAGCGGATTACGGAAGCTTCTGAAAGCCCGCTCGCGGGGGCGCATCAGGGATCGATTCTTCTCCTGCCTGCAGGGGATGAAAGTCGCCGCCCGCGGGCCGTCGAACTACTCCGCCCGGCGGGGCATCCGCCTTCGCTTGGTGGCGTCCCTCTTTAAAATCGAGCTTCCGGTAATTTCCTTCACCTCATTCTCCGCGTCGCCGTGGCTGATCCTAGGCCTAGCCGACAATCCCGAATCGCAATAATTTGGAGGAAGGGGCCTGATTCGAACTGCGGCGAGCGGTCGCGCACTGCCCGATCCTGCGCCCCCCCGCAGTGTCCCGGCACCGCGCAAGCGGACTGCCCTGCCTTAACCGCCCGCCCCGCCGACGGGTCCGGTTCCCGGCCAGGCGTGCACCGCGCCGTGTCCCCGACCCCTCGGAACGGCAGCAATCGTAAAAAATTCATCTTCCGGGCCACGGTTGTTCCGCGCAACGGAATCAAACGAGCCGCCGGCTTTTCCCGGAGCCGCCTTTAATTTCGATTGTCAGGCAGGCGGATTTTTCCAAGTTCCCTAGGGATGGAACCCAAAGATATCCTCAAGACGATGAACGCCGACATGAAAAAGTCGGTGGATCACACCCTCCACGAGTTCAGCACCCTGCACACCGGCAAGGCCTCGCCCGCCATGCTGGACGGCGTCAAGGTCCAAGCCTACGGAAGCACCGTCTCAATTAAGGAAGTCGCCGCCGTCACCACGCCGGACGCCCGCACCATCATGGTCCAGCCCTGGGACAAGAGCATCATCCAAGACGTCGAAAAGGCCATCCGGGGGGCGAATCTCGGCCTCAACCCGCTGGTCGACGGCGGCATCCTCCGCGTGCCGGTCCCGGAATTGACCGGCGAGCGCCGGCAAGAGCTGGTCAAAACCGCCGGAGGCATGGCCGAGGACGGCCGCGTGCGGGTGCGCCATGCCCGCCGGGACGCCCTCGACGCGCTGAAGAAAGCCAAGGATTCCGGACTTTCCGAGGACGAGTTCAAACGCCTTGAAAAAGAGGTGCAAAAGGCGCACGACGACTACATTGCCGAGATCAACCAGCACCTCGCCCATAAAGAATCGGAGCTGAAAAAGGTCTGAGCCGGCACGAATCGTTCCGGCCCTCTCCTCGAATTGGGAACGGAGGAGCCCAAGCCGCCCCGAGGCCCCCATCCGGAGACCCCGCTTGAGCCGCGACCCGGGGAATCCGAAGGTCGCCCGGATTCGACCCCACTCCCCTTCAGGTCTCGGGTTTCCGCCCTCTCCCCCCCTTCCTTTCCTCCGAAATGATCCCACTCGCCCAGTCGCGCCGCATTGTCGTCAAGCTCGGTACCGGCGTGCTGACTTCCGGTATCGGACAGTTGGATACGGAGCGCATCGCCCGACTCTGCGCCCAAGTCGACGAACTCCGCCGGCGTGGGATCGAGGTCGTCGTGGTCAGTTCCGGAGCCGTCGGCCTGGGAATGGGTAAGCTGGGCTTGAAGAAGCGGCCCCGCGACCTCTCCATGCTCCAGGCCTGCGCGGCGGTCGGGCAGAGCATCCTGATCAACACCTGGCAGCGGGGCTTCGATCCCTTCGGCGTCCATGTCGCCCAGATCCTGCTCACCCGCGAGGACCTGCGCGCCCGGCACCGGCACAACGCCGTCTTCAACACGGTCGAACGCCTGCTCGCCAACGGCGCGGTTCCGATCGTCAACGAGAACGACACGGTCAGCGCCGCCGAAATCAAGTTCGGCGACAACGACACCCTCTCCGCCCTCGTCGCGAGCGTGATCAACGCCGACCTGCTTTTCATTCTCTCCAACATCCCCGGCCTCATCGATAAGAAAGGAACCGGCGAGGTCGTCCCGCAAGTCGCGTCGATCACCCCGGACATCGAGGCGATGGCGGGCGGAACCGAGCACCAGACCTCCGTCGGCGGCATGGTCAGCAAGCTCTCCGCCGCGCGGATCGCCCAGCGCGCCGGCTGCGGAGTCGTCATCGGCAGCGGACGGGATGACAGCCTTTTCACCCGGCTCCTCCAAGGCGAACGACTGGGCACCTATTTTGTTCCAAACGAGCTGCCGGTCAAATCGCACAAGCGCTGGATCGCCATCCAAGACCATACGGTCGGCCGCCTCCATCTGGACGAGGGCGCCTGCGAGGCCGTCCAGCTCCGCGGCAAGAGCTTGCTCAGTGCGGGCATCCGACGGGTCGAGGGCGATTTTGAAGCCGGGGACATTCTCGGTCTCGTGGATCCGGCCGGCCGGCTGATCGCGCAGGGCCAGACCGGCCTCGACCGTGAAACCGTCGACACGCTGCTCGGCAACCGCGGCAAAGAACCCGCCGCGGTCGTGGTGCACCGCGATCACCTCGTCCTCCTCAATCCCTGAGCCCCTCCGTCCACCCCGGGCGCCCGCCTCTCGGAGCTCCCGGTAAGTTTCCCTGCTTCGATCCCCGCCCCGCCGTAGCCGAATTCGTGAGAATTTGGAATCGTCGTCGCTTTCGGGACAATCGTCCGAAGGCTTACGACTTCGGCTACGGAAAATACCTATCCGACAGGCCGTTAGTAAAAATCATGGGAGGCTTCCGCCGGTAGTTCGTCGATGCCGAGTGGAGCCACCGACTCGGCCCGGACATGGATCACCCCCTCGACGTTCTGTAAGCGCCCCCGGATGCAAAGAAAGGGCTCCTGCGTCACCAGCAGACGGTGCCGCTCGAAGAACTCCGGTTCCAGCACCGTGTTGGCGATACCGGTCTCGTCCTCCAGGCTCACGAAGACGAAACCCTTGGCCGTGCCCGGCCGCTGACGGCAGATCACCGCCCCGCCCACCTCGACGGTCCGGCCGTTGGCGATCCGGGAGAGGTCGCCCGCCCGCGTCAACTCGGGCAAGCGGCGACGCACCAGCCGCATGGGGTGCCGGCCCACCGTCAGCCCGACCGCCAGGTAGTCCGCCTGGATGCGCTCCAGCTGGGTCATGGCCGAAATCGGCAGGGGCTCGCCGGCCGCCGCCGCCGCCCCGGCATCGACCTCGTCCAGCAAGTCGTCCGCCCGGATTTCGGAAACCTCCCAGAGCGCGGAACGGCGGTCTCCCGAAAAGCAATTCAAGGCACCGGCGGTTCCGAGTTGCCGCAGTTCGTCGCCGTCGAAATCGCAGCGCCTGCGGAAGTCCCCGAGGTCGGCAAAGGCGCGCCCCTCCCGCTTCGCGACCAGCGCTTCCAGCTTCCTCGCGGCCACTCCTCGAATCCAGCGCAGACCGAGGCGAACGGTGAGGTCGTCGACCACCGTGCAGGCAAAATCCGACGCGGCCACGCAGGGCGCCTTGAAGCGCAGGCCCCGCCGCTTGGCATCCTGGATCAGGGTGGCCGGCGAATAAAAGCCCATCGGCTGGTTGTTCAGCAGCCCGCAGTAGAACTCCGCCGGGTAGTGGACCTTCAAATAGGTGCTGCCGTAGGCCAGCAGGGCGAAGCTGATCGCGTGCGACTCGGGAAATCCGTAAAGCGCGAAGGAACCGGTCGCTTTCAGGATGGCTTCGATCTTGTGCCCGGCCACGCCTTTCGCCTCCATTGCCTCCCGCATCCGGGATTGCACCCGCGCCAGCCGTTCGGGGTCGCGGTGGAAATTCAGCGCCCGCCGCAGTTCGTCCGCCTCGGCCCCGCTGAAGTCCGCCATGATCATCGCGATCTGCAGCATCTGCTCCTGGTAAAGCGGCACGCCCAGGGTGCGTTCCAACACCGGCTTGAGTCGCTCGTCGATGTAGTCCACCGGCTCCTTCCCCTGCCGGCGCCGCAGGTAGGGATGCACCAGATCGCCCTGGATCGGCCCGGGGCGGATGATCGCCACCTCGATCGCCACGTCGTAGAAACAGGCCGGCTTCATTCGCGGCAGCGTCGCCTGCTGCGCCCGGCTCTCGATCTGAAAGACGCCGATCGTATCCGCTTTCCGCATACATTCGAAGGTGGCCGCGTCGTCTTTCGGGATATGCGCCAAGTCCACCGGATGCCCGCGCTCGCGGGTCAGCTCCAAGGCATCCTGCATCACCGCCATCATCCCGAGCCCCAGCAGGTCCACCTTCACGATGCCGAGGTCCTCGCAGTCGTCCTTGTCCCATTGCGCGACCACCCGTCCCGGCATGGAGGCGTTTTCCAGCGGCACCACCCGGTCCAGCGCGCCTTCGCAAATGATCATGCCGCCGGAATGCTGCCCCAGGTGGCGCGGCAGCCCGTGAATCATCCGGTAGAGCCCGACCAGCGCGGGCGCCCGCGCATGGTCCTCCCGAATGCCGGCCTGCCGGAGCTGTTCCTTCAGCTCCAGCGTGTGGGGGTAGTCCCCGCTCGCGTAGAGGCTGGCGAAACGGTCCACCAGCGCCGGCGGAAAATTCAGCACCTTGCCGATCTCGCGCACCGCGCTGCGGCCGCGGTAGGTGATCACGTTCGCCGTCATGGCCGCACCGTGCCGGCCATAGCGCCGGTAGACCTCCTGGATCACGCTTTCCCGCCGCGCCCCGCTCGGCAGGTCGAGGTCGATGTCCGGCCAGCCGCTGCGCCCCTCGCTCAGGAAGCGCTCGAAGAGCAGCCGGCAGCCGATCGGGTCGACCGCGGTGATGCCGAGGCTGTAGCAAACCGCCGAGTTGGCCGCGCTGCCCCGCCCCTGCACCATCACCCCCGTCTCGCGGCAGAAGTTCACGATGTCCCAGACGATCAGGAAATAACCGGAAAAACCGAGTCGCGCGATCACCGCGAGTTCGTGCTCCAGTTGCTTGCGGACCGTCCTCGAAAGGCTGCCGTAGCGCTGCTCCGCCCCGAACCAGGTCAGCTTGCGCAGGAATGAATCCATCGTCTCGCCCGGCGGCACCTTGTAGCGGGGAAACTCGTAGCCCAGGTCTTCGAGGGAAAATTCGAGCCGCCCGGCCAGCTCCAGGCTGTTGCGCAGGGCCTCCGGATAATCGCGGAAGAGCTCCGCCATCTCCCCGCCGGATTTCAAATGCCGCTCCGCATTCTGACTCAAGCGCCGACCCGCGGCGTCGAGGTGGCAGTGCTCCCGCAGGCAGGTGAACACATCGCTCACCGCCCGCTCCTGCCTCGTCGCGTAGCGCACCGCATTGGCCGCCAGCACCGGCAGGCCCTCGTGCGCCGCCAGATCGGACTGCGCGCGCAGCCGCGCCGCGTCCCCTCTGCGGAGGTGGTGGTTCAACTCGACGTAGAGCTGCCCCCGCCCCGGAAACGCCCGCCGCAGGGCCCGCAGGCGCTCCGGCCAGTCCGCCCGCCGCAGTCCCGCGAAACAACCCTCGAAGGCATCCCCGGTCAAAGCCACCAGCCCCTCGGCGAAAGCGCCCACCTCCTCCAGCTCGAAGACCGTCTCTCCCTTCGCTCCCCGCAACTGCCCGCGGGTGAGCAGGCGACAGAGATTCCGGTAGCCGGCCTGCGAAGCGACCAAGACCGGCAGGACCCCGCCGTCCCGCAAACTCAGCTCCGCCCCCACGATCGGGCGCAAGCCCGCCGCCCGCGCCGTCTTGAAAAACCGGGGGGCCCCATACAGCCCGTTCCGGTCGCACAATGCCATCGCCGGAAGTCCCGCCGCGCCCGCCGCCGCCACCAGCGCAGCCGGATCCGAGCCCCCCCGTAAAAAGCTGAAGGCGCTGCCGGCATGTAGTTCGATGTAGTTGGTTTTCAGTTTTCTGGTTCTCGGTTTTCTGGTTTTCGGTTTGCCTCTGGGGGCGCACCCCCCTCGCGTTCGATCTTCTATCTCGGACCTTCGATGCGCCTGCGTCCCGCCATCGCAGAGTTCACTTCCCCCAGGTCCCGGCCACTCGGGTCTCCGCCCTCCGTCCTCCGTCAGCCATACAGCCCTTCCACGAACCAGCCGCCGGGCTCCCGGAAGATCCGGTAGAGCCCGCCGCCCGCCAGCTCCACGTCCCACTCCTCGCGCACCCAAGCCTCCCGGTCCCACCACTCGCCGGAGGCGCGCCAAGGTCCTGCCGCCGCCAGAACCTCTCCTTTATAGACCGGCCCCCGCAACACGGCCGGCTTTCCATCCACCAGCCAGACGCCCACCGCCCGCGGCGGACGCAGCCGCCGGATCGGAAGGCCGGTCCGCGCCGCCCCGCCCCCCTCCTCCGTTTCCGGCCGGATGTCCGTATCCAAGTTCTCCATACGAAAAGAGTCCGGCCGCCAGCTGTCGTTCAGCCGCGGCGACCCGCTCCGCGCCGGTCCGACGATCGCCGCCACCCGGTCCGCCGTCTCGGCGAAGCCGACCGCGTCCTCCATCGCCACCGCGAAGAGGTCGCCCTGCCGCGCCCTCGCCTCGGTCGTCCGGAGCTTCAGGCCCAGCCCCACGATCGCCGAGCGGGTCTGGAAGTTTTCCAAGGCGGTCGACAGGATGCGGAAAAGGGTGCCCGCCCGTCCGCTGGGCTCCGGCACCTCGACCGTCTTCCGTTCCCGGCTCCGGTCGTCCAGACGGAAGTCCAGCTCCAGCACGAAAGCGGCCGCCTCGGCCAGTTCCAGTTCCACCGCCAGTTCCTCGATCCAGCGGCGGAGCACGAAAAGCAGCGGCTCCAAAGTCTCGATCCGGTGCTCGAGATCTCCCGTCCGCTCGAACTTCGGCTCCGGCCGGTACTCCTCCAGCAGGCGCTGCCGCCGTCCCGCCACCGCGTCCCACAAGTCCAGGCCGCGCCGGCCCAGACGCGCGCCCACTTCCTCGCGCGGCAGGCGCCTGAGCCCGGCCAGGTCGCGAACGCCCCAGCCTTCGAGGATGCCGACAATCTCCTCCGGCGCGCCCGCGCTTGCCACCGGCAAGCGGCGCAGGAAACGCTCCACCGAACGCACCTCCTTGACCGGCTCCGCCAGCCAGGCCGCCCAGAGCGCGTGGTCCGGGGTATCCGCGATTCCGATACGGACGTGCAGGCCGCAGCGCCGGAAGCGCTCTACCAACCGCTCGGCCCGCTCCGCCTGTCCGGTCCGCCCCGTGCCCCGCAGGTCCACCGTGGCCAGACCCTCCGCCGTCCGTTCCACCCGCGGGGCAAGCGTCGCGGCCAAAAGACAAAGCAAGCGTTCCGCTTCCGCCTCGGCTTCGGGCTCGCGGGGCAGCAGCCGCAAGTCCCCGCAGCGCGCCAGCGCCTGCGCCGCCCGCATGCCCTCGGCCACCTCGCAACGCCGGGCCCGCTTGTCCGCCGCCACCACCCGCGACCGGCCGCCCGACTCGTCCAACACCGCCAGCGGCCCGTCCGGCCGCGCGCGCATCCGCCGCAAAAGCGCCTGCAAAGGAAAAACCGGAATCTGGATCACCGCATACATCCCGTTCGCACCGCTCAGCCATTCGCCGCGCCTCCCGCCGCCCGCAGCGCTTCCACCTCCACTTCTTCCGCCAGCAGCGCTTGCGGCCGCTCCAGGGCCGACAGGCCGAAGCTCGCGCCGAGCCGCAAGCGCAGGCTCGCCGCCGCCACCAGCGGCTCCGGCGTCAAGACCAGGCCCGTGCAACAGGACTTCCGCATCATCCGCCGCAAACGCTGCCAACGACGCGCTGGCACGCGCCGCAGGACCCGCGCCTCCTTGCCCCTCAGGTCGATCAGGAGCAGGCCGAAATTCCCGTCCGCCGCCAAGAGCTCGGCCACCCGCAAAGCCTCGTCCAGCTCCCGGCAACGCACCCAGTAGAGCTGACGCAACAGCTCCTCCCCCGCCTCCTCCGGGGCAAAACCGTCCGCCCCGTCGACCAGCGCGGCATAGGCCCTGCGCGCCCGGACCGTCTCCAGCAGGCAGTGCAGCAGCAGACTCGCCCCGGCGCTCGGCGCCGCCTCGACCACTTCCGACAAAGCGTTCAAAGGCAGGCCGCCCCCCACGCGGTGGTCCAGGCGCGCTAGGCCGGTCGGCCTGAAAGCCGCACCCGCCTCTTCCACCTCGGACCCGAAGCGCGCGCCGACCGAACGGCACAGCGCCTGCAAGTCCGCGGGCGGCCCTTTTTCACGTTTACTTTGACTGTATTTCATGACGACATCAGCGTTAAACGGGGGCAACCGCGGAAAGAGCGGGCTCGTCCCGGCGGAGCGGGGCCGTGGGACGGGCCGCTTGCCGGCCGCGCGAGTACTTCCACACATTCCGATAAGTGTTCATTAGTTCATTATCAAGGGCGCTCCGGGATTTGCAAGCTCGAGTGCGGCGGTTTTTCACCGCCTGGGACAAAAACCGGAAAAGAGCTTGATTGTAATCACGTTTTCTTATTCTATTATATATTAGAATTAGTTTTTCTTATCATGAGCCTCGACGCCCTCCACCAACTTCTCCTCGCCCAGCCCATCGCCGTGCTCTTCGCGGTCGTCGCTTCCGGCCTGTTGCTGGGCGGTATTTCGCTCAAGGGCGTCAACCTCGGCAGCTCCGCCGTCCTCTTCACCGCCCTCCTCGCCGGCCATTTGGGCTATAAAATCCCCGGAGGCGTCGGCACCCTCGGCCTCGTCCTCTTCGTCTATTGCGTGGGCATCGGCGCGGGCGGGCGCTTCTTCGCCTCGGTCGCGCGCGAAGGGGCCACCCTCGCCAAGCTCGCCCTGGTCATCGTCGTCAGCGGGGGCGCCGTCACTTGGCTCGGCGCGAAGCTCATGGACCTGCCCGCCGACCTCGCCGCCGGCATCTTCGCCGGCGCCCTCACCAGCACCCCCGCCCTCGCCGCCGCTTCCGAGGGCTTGAAGGAGGCCTCCAGCGGCGTCAGTATCGGCTACGGTATCGCTTACCCCTTCGGCGTTGTCGGCGTCGTCCTCTTCGTCCAACTCCTGCCCCGCCTGCTGAAGCACGACCTCGACGCGCTCGCCGCCGCCCACGAGGGCGACGGGGCGGAGGAGACCTCCGTCCGCAACGTCCTCGTCGAGGTCACCAACCGCAACCTCTTCGGCAAGCCGATCGCCGATTCCGGCGTGGCCAACTTCAACGCCTGCCAGGTCTCCCGCGTCTTCAGGGACGGCCAACTCGTCCCCCTCCGCTACGACGACGTCTACGAAGAGGGCCAACTCCTCCTCCTCGTCGGGCGGGGCAGGGAGATCAACATCGCCATCGATTACCTCGGACAACGCAGCGACCGCCACGTCCTCAAAGACGTCGAAAACGAGCGCCAGCAGCTCCTCGTGACCAACCGGAAAGTCGCCGGCAAGACCCTCCGCGAGCTCGCCCCGCTGAAAAACCACGGCGTCGTCATCACCCGTATCAACCGCCTCGGCCTGACCTTCGTGCCCAACGCCTCCACCGTCGTCGAGTCGAACGACAGCCTCACCGCCGTCGGCCGCAGCGAGGACCTCAAGGGCTTCGCCAAGTTCGTCGGCCACCGCAGCAGCGCCATCGATGCCACCGACCTCCTCTCCCTCTCCGCCGGACTCACCCTCGGGATCGTCGTCGGACTCATCCCGATCGGCCTGCCCGGCGGCACCCCCGTCACCCTCGGCCTGGCCGGCGGCCCCCTCTTCGTCGCCCTCGCGCTCGGGCACTTCGGCCGGGTCGGCCGCATCGTCGGCCATATCCCGCGCCCCACCCGCCTGCTCCTGCAGGAGCTGGGGCTCGTCTTCTTCCTCGCCGACGCCGGCGTGCGCGGCGGCGTCTCGCTCGGCGCGACCATCGCCGAGTACGGCCCGACCCTCTTCGTCCTCGGCATGCTCATCACCGTCGTCCCGCTTCTCCTCGCCTGGCCCATCGCCCGACGCGCCTTCCGGCTCGATCCCCTCCAGTCCCTCGGCGGGATCTGCGGCGGCATGACCTCCACCCCCGCCCTCGGCGCCCTCACCGCCAAGACCGATTCCCAGGTTCCGGTCGTCTCCTACGTCTCGGCCTACCCGGTCGCCCTCGTCGTCATGATCGTCCTCGCCAAGGCGCTGATCGGACTGCTGGGCTGAGGGCCGCCCATTCCCAGGTCTCCTGCGACGCGATCCGCCTTCGGCATGGCAAGCGCAGGGCCGCTACTGGCGGGCGGCAAGCCAACCCGCCAACGAGTCGCGAACGGACGACTTTCTGAATCACACCCGTCACGAAAACGGATTGCCAAAACGGCCTCCGGGAGGGCATTATCGCCCGATGCGTAAAGCAATGGGAGATGTCTACGAGCAAGACGGTTACTTTCACGTCGAGAGCTTGCTCAATCCGGGCCTGGCGCCCTGGACCCGGGAGGAAGCGGAGAAATACGCCGAATTGCTGAAGGGGCTGGTTGTCCGGGCTGAGATCGAACTGGTTTTCTGGTTGCTTCACCCGAGAGGCTTCGGACTGATTCTTCGCAAGTCGCCGGATATCGCCTACGGTGCCGAATCCAAATTCGAAGCGCTCCACCGGATCGGCGAATCCAAGTTCGCAGATCGATGGAAGGCGCAAGCCGACGAGTCGGCCAAACCACTGAGTCGTTCCCACGAAACGAAACGCGACTCCTACCTGGCTCTACGACGGGACTCGGGCGCTTTCGTCAAGAGCCTGAAACAGCGCATCTCGGCGGCCTACAACAACGGCAAACCGTCAAGCTAGCGGGGCGGGGTCGCCCGGCCGCCTGGCGTCCGCGCTGCGAGCGCGGATAGGACCGCAACAAAGCGCATCGATTTTGCGTTCCCAGTCGAAACGATGTCGTCATTCGTTGTTCGATGGTGTCCGCCATTCATCCTTCGAAGCGTTCGCCAAAATTTCCAAAATTCCGCTTGCTAAATCGTATATCTGCAATATGCGATAAAAACACCGAACCAAAATGGCGACTCCCAAGCACACACTCTTTCCCGCAGATCAGGTTGCGCTCGCGGCCTTTGCGGCGGCGCTTTCCCACCCGGCGCGCATCGCCATCGTCACTTTCCTCCAACTGCGCGGCGAAGCCTGTTGCGGCGAGATCGTCAAGCACTTGCCGCTGGCCCAGCCGACCGTTTCCCAGCACCTGAAAGCGATGGATCGGGCCGGTCTGCTGCAAACACGCCAATGCGGCCCCAAAGTCTGCTATTCCCTCGATCAGGAAAAAGTCAGGGATTTTTGCCACAGTTTCCAAGGCACGCTCGGCACCCGGCAGGAAGCGCCGGTGCTCGAATCGGTCGAGAGCGATGCCCGACAAGACTAATCCGAAAACCAACGAACACGACCATGAACACTCCAGTAGATACTCAAACCCAAAGCCCGCGCATCGTGATCGTGGGCGGCGTCGCCGGAGGCGCGTCCGCCGCCGCCCGCGCCCGCCGCCTCGACGAAAACGCCCGGATCACCCTGATCGAACGCGGCCCGGACGTCTCTTTCGCCAATTGCGGCCTGCCCTATCACATCGGCGGCGAGATCGCGGACCGCAACAAACTCTCCGTGCAGACGCCCGACAGTCTCAAAGGACAACTTGCCATCGACGTGCGGGCCCGGACCGAAGCGATAGCCATCGACCGCGAGGCGAAAACGCTTCGTATCCGAAAGCTTGATACGAATGCCGAGGAAGATCTCCCCTACGACAAGTTGATCCTTTCCCCCGGCGCCACGCCCCTCAAGCCGCCCCTCGAAGGCATCGACCTGCCCGGCATCTTCACGCTACGCAACCTGCAGGACATGGACCGCATCAAGGAAGCCGCGACGAAGGCCGGGAAGGTGCTGGTCATCGGCGCCGGTTTCATCGGCTTGGAGATGGCCGAGCAGCTGGTGCACATGAAAAAGGAGGTTACTCTGGTCGAACTGGTCGAACAAGTCCTCCCCCAGATGGACCCGGAAATGGTCCGCGTCGTCGAACGGGAGTTGATGGACAAGGGCGTCCGCCTGCTTCTCGGCGACGGTATCTCCGGCTTCGCCAAAGGCGAAGGCGCCGCCCTCCGCGCCAAGCTCAACTCCGGCAAAACCATCGATGCCGACCTCGTCCTTCTCTCGATCGGCGTGCGCCCGGAAAATCAACTGGCCAAAGACGCCGGGCTGGAACTCGGTCAGCGCGGCCACATCAAGACCAACGCTTACATGCAGACCTCGGATCCCGACGTTTACGCGGTCGGCGATGCCTGCGAAAATGTCGACCCGATCCTCGACGGCCCGGCCGCGATCCCGCTGGGCGGACCCGCCAACCGCCAGGGCCGGACGGCAGCCGACCACATTCTGCTCGGGAAAAAGGCACGCCCTTACCCCGGCTCCATCGGAACCGCCATCGTCCGCGTCTTCGACCTCGCCGTCGGCGTGACCGGTCACAGCGAGAAGCGCCTCAAACAAATGGGCGTCGACTACGACAAGACCATCGTGACCGACTACAACTATGCCAGCTACTTTCCCGGCGCCACCTTCCTCACGCTCAAGCTGCTCTGGGATAAATCCACCGGACGCGTGCTCGGCGGACAAGCCAGCGGCTACGAGGGGGTGGACAAGCGCCTCGATGTCCTCGCCACCGCGATCAAGGGCAGGCTGACGATCGAAGATCTCGAGCACCTCGAACTCGCCTACGCGCCCCCCTTCGGCGCCGCCAAGGACCCGGTCAACACCGCCGGATTCTCCGCCAACAATATCCGCAGCGGAGCCGTCGCGCCGATTCACGAACTTCCCAATCCGGAAGAAGCGCAGCTCATCGACGTGCGCCCCGCCACTACGGCGGAACTGAAGCCGATCCCCGGCGCGACCAACATTCCCTACCCGGAACTGCGCAAGCGTCTGGGCGAGATCGACCGGAAAAAGCCGGTCGTGACGACCTGTGCGCTCGGCAAGATGAGCTACTTCAGCGCCCGCATCCTGGCCCAGCACGGTTACGATGTGAAAGCCCACGTCGGCGGCTGGAAAGTCGCCGAACCAGTCCAAGCTCCCACTCAAAGCGAAAACACCATGCCCGACAACACCACTCCCACGACGCCTCCCGCCGCTTCCAGCGAAACCGTTTCACTCGACTGCACCGGCATGGCCTGCCCCGGCCCCATCCTCCGGGTGAAGGAAGCCGCCGCCAAACTGCAAAGCGGCCAAATCCTCGAAGTGCGGGCCTCCGACCCCGGTTTCAAAAACGACCTTCCCGCCTTCTGCAAGGCCAACGGCTACGAATGCCTCGACGTGGAAAAAGTCAAAGGCATCGTCGTCGGCCGCCTCCGCCAAAGCGGCCAAGCCCCCGCCGCCCTGGCTTCCTCCGAAGCGGCCGCCCCGAGGAAGGGCGCCACCATCGTCGCCTTCTCCGGCGAACTCGACAAAGCCATGGCCGCCTTTGTCATCGCCAACGGCGCGGTCGCCATGGGGGGGGAGGCTACGATCTTCTTCACCTTCTGGGGGCTGAACATCCTGCGCAAAGACCCGGCTCCGGAGATCAAGGACAAGACCTTCATGGACAAAATGTTCGGCTGGATGCTGCCCCGCGGCGCCAACAAGCTGCCGCTCTCCCAAATGCACATGGCCGGCATGGGCACCAAAATGATGAAGGACCGGATGGCTTCCAAAGACCTGCCGAACCTCCCCGCCCTGATGCAAAGCGCCAAGGAATCCGGCATCCGCCTCGTCGCCTGCACCATGTCGATGGAGGCCATGGGCATCCGCGAAGAAGAACTCATCGACGGCGTCGAACTCGGCGGCGTGGCCGAATACCTCGGCGCCGCTTCGGAAACCAACGCAAACTTGTTTATTTGATGAAAACCCGATACCTCCTCCTCCTCGTTGCCGCCTCGTCGGGGCTCGGCAGTTGCACGAAACCGCCGGACGCAGGTGCGGACGCCACCCGAGTTCCCGATAGCCGCTACATCGAGGATAGTCGGCCGATCATCGAATCGCTTCAAACCGCGCTCGCCGCGGAACTCGGCGAGGCGATTCGGGACGGCGGACCGGTCGAAGGCATCGAGGTCTGCAGTCAAATGGCCCAGAAACTCACCGAGGGGGTCGCGGAGAAGTACCCGCAGACGGACATCCGCCGCACCGCCCTGCGGGTCCGCAACCCCGCAAACGCTCCGGACGCCCACTCCGCGGAAATCTTGGAAAGGTGGACCGCATCGACCGCCGCAACCCGGCAGAAGCCCGAGCCGGAGATCCGCGAGGAAGCGGATGCGGTCATTCTCCACTTCCCGATCATGACCGGCTCGGTCTGCCTGGACTGTCATGGTGATCCGGATACATTCGAACCGGAGCTCAGTGAAAAACTGAGCGAGCTCTACCCGCGCGACGAAGCCACCGGATTCGCCGAAGGCGAGCTCCGCGGCGCCTTCCGGCTCGTCTTGGACAAAACGAAATAGCGGCACAGCCTCCCGGAGACGCGGAGGCCGGACCGGCCACCGCGCGCCTCCGGCCCACTTCGCGAACTTTGCGAAGCTAAGGCTTGTGCTGCTTCAATAAAATTCGAACTGTCGGCGAAGTCATTTCGGAAGAGCATGCAATGGGGTCGGTGAATCGTCTCAGAAAAGGCCCCGACGGCCGTCTCAAGCGGATCGAATACCGCGGCCGCCACCTGCGGGCCAGCCGGACGGGCGGCGTGGCGCTGCGGGCGCAGACGAAGGCCGCCGGGATCAACCTGACCGCCAACACGGCGCGGGGCATGCGGGTCTCGACCCGACTGGCCAAGGGCACCCAGGTGGCCTTCCAGAACGGACGCTTCATCCTGCGGGGCCGCTATGGGGACGGGCCGACCAAGCTGAACCTGTCCAAGAGCGGAGTCTCCGTCTCCAGCAAGACGGAGCTGGGCACGATCAACTGGTTCAAGCCCGGCTATTCCAGCATCAAGCTCGGCGGGGTGCAGCTGCGCGGCAAAAAAGCCGTCTACCTGCACCTGATCGTCGGACTGCTCCAGCTCGCCGCCTACTTGATCCTCTTCCTGATGCAGGCCTGCGTCCTACTGGTCCAAGGCTTGTGGTGGGTCGCCATTCGAAGCAGGGACGGCTGGCGGCGGCTCATCGAGCGCAGAAACCTGAAAAAGCTCGAACCGATCGAGCAGTCTTGGATGCGGGAGCTGGAACCGCTGAACGCCGAGTCCCTCGCCACCGCCATGGACCTCATCTTTTTCACGCTCGCCGTCGGTGAAGCGCTGACTCCGGAAGCCCCGGAAGCGAAGATGCAACCGCGCCCCATTGACTCCAGCCGGGCCGAGGCAAGCGCCCTTCTTTTCCGTCTCCTCGAAGGCTGCCCGTTGACCCCGCCCCGGGACTTGGAGCTGCTCTTCGGCTGTTTGGCGAAGGCGCATGCCGAAAAGACCGGCGAGTCCGCCGTGATCGAAAAATTCCTCGAACTGGACGATCAGGCCGGAAACAGGGACCGGAGGACCCGCCTCCAGGACCGACTGCTCGGCGCCTACGTCGAGAGCTGCGGAATCGAGGCGGAGTAGAAGCGGAGGGTTGATCGACCACATCGCGGACCGCCCGCTTCTTGCGAGGCTCCGTAAAGGTAAAAGAACCCCGCAGTTCTCCCCAACCACCCCTCCGAGGCTCCCGGCACCCCCGGCAAAATTCCAGCCGCTTGTTTAAACGCCTCAGCGGCAGGATGCCGCCGCTACTTTTGCCCAAGTTAGTGTTATCCGCGTCATTTGCATTTTTCCGATTAAGCCCCGAGCGCAACCCTGCAAATTGCATCCCCCGCTTGGAAGTCGCTTGGCGAACCTGGGAAAGAATGGGTTTTTCCTGTCGTCCGCGCTCAAGATCACGGCGTTTGGCGACTTCTACCATAAGCTGAAAAAGGGATTGGCACGTAGCCTGCGACCTCCTTCGCGCGGCGACCGACGCGTTTGAACGCTTGGAATTCCACGAGCCGAGAGCCGTTCGGCGGCCTTCTCGAAAGCAAACACAACAGAAATAGGAAAATGTTACTCGAACAAATCTACGATCCCTATCTTTCGCAGTATGCCTACCTGATCGGCTGCCCGCAGACGGGCGAGGCCTTGATCATTGACGCGCAACGCGACATCGAGCGCTACCTCGAATTGGCGGAAGCAAACGACCTCCGCATCACCGCGGCGGCGGAGACCCACATCCACGCCGATTTCCTCGGTGGCATCCGCCAGTTCATCCGGAAGCATGGCGCTGTCCGGGCTTACCTTTCGAAAGAAGGGGGCGAGGACTGGCAATACGAATGGGCGCAGGGCCTCGATCACGTGCGGCTGCTCGAACACGGCGACGTTTTCGAGGTAGGGAGCGTATCCGTTCGGGCGATTCACACCCCTGGGCACACACCCGAACACCTGAGCTTTCTCGTTATCGACGGTGCGCACGACAACACCGCCTACGGCCTCGTTTCCGGCGACTTTATGTTCGTAGGCGACGTCGGCCGCCCCGATCTGCTCGAAGAAGCAGCCGGCGAGGCAGGAGACCGCAAGACCTCCGCCCAAACGCTCTATCGATCAATCGAAAAATTTGACGAGTTGGACGACCACATCGCCCTTCTGCCCGGACACGGGGCGGGTAGTTCCTGCGGGAAATCGCTCGGCTCGATACCATTCTCAACGGTCGGCTACGAAAAGCGAACGAATCCTTCGGTGCGCAGGTTCTTGCAAGGTGAGAAGGAGGCGTTTCTCGATGAAGTTCTTTCCGGGCAGCCCGCACCCCCGCCCTATTTCGCCCGAATGAAGAACGCCAATCGAGAGGGCGTCGAACTCTACGACGCACTTCCCGACCCACCGAGGCTCAAAGCCGAAGAGCTGTCGAAAATTCTCTTGGATCCATCCCGGAGTGCGAGCTGCATCGACGTCCGGGCGGACATGGAGGCATTCATGCAGCGGCATTTGATCGGCTCTATCTATGCGCCCTTTGGCAGGGAGTTCAGCGAAGCCGTCGGCAGCTATGCTCCAACCGACGACCCCGTTCACCTCTTGGTCGATGATCCGGGGCAAGTGCAAGATTGCGTGCGCCAACTCATGCGCATTGGAATCGACAGGATCGAAGGCTACGCCTTGGCCGACGATATTCTCGGCGAGCTGGAGTGCAACCCGCTCTTCCGCCAGATCAGAGTCATCTCCATGAAGGACCTCGACCCGGCGGCAGGCACCGTCGTCGACGTGCGCTCGGCCGAAGAGTACGAAGCCGCCCATGTTCCCGGCGCGCTGAACCTCCCCCACACGCGGATCGTCGCCGACGCCGACCGGCTGCCCGGCCGCGATACGCCCCTGAGCGTGCATTGCAGCAGCGGCGACCGCGCCTCCCTCGCAACTGCCGCGCTGGCCCGTATGGGCTACGCGGTGACCTTCGCCAAAGGCTCTTTGAGCGATTGGAAGAAACAAGCCGACAGGGTTGCTTGACCCATAGCCCGCCTCAGCCGAGGAGTCCTGAACATCTCGGTGAAATCAACGGCCCTCAACAGGACCGAAAAACAGTTCGTTCCCGAGCCGAAAGCGCCCACGTCCCATGCATCCGCCCGACAGCAGCCCGAATCGGGCAGCACCGCCGAGGCATCCTCCGGATTCAGGACGGATCGCCGCCGAATGAGAAGCCGACCCCAACGGCCTGGCGCTGGCTCCAGAAAAAGTCCGAACCAATTCGTACCGTCCGCATCCTGGCGGTCTTCGACGAATTGGAAGCTCGGAGCCAGGAGAAAGGCTTACGACTGCTTCAACCGATCCCGATCCTACACAAAAGAGAGCACCTCCTCACCTCGAACAGTCGACTCGCGCAAGCGCCCGATCAAGGGCACCACGCCGAGAGCTCGAAGTCCTTCTCTAGTCCGGCACCCGCATGGACTTGAAAAAGGTTGCCCATGGCCACCGAGGATTCGCCGAAAGCGCTACCGCGGACCGTGCAGACCTCGGCTTCGTGGAGCATCCGACGGGTCATGGCGTCGTCGATGGACCTGATGCTTGCTTAGTTCTTCACCCCGCGGTTTCCACTACCGTTCGCCGCCTAGCCTGCGTTGGCACCAGGCGAAGGTCTCGGCGATCTCCTCCCAATTGCCCTCGCCGGGAACGCAATATTCGAGAGCGCAGGAGTGGGGGTAGCGCCTCCGGGCGAGGGTTTCGAGGAGTGCGCCGTAGTCGAAGCCACAGTCCCGGATGCCGCCCTCGGGACGGGGTGCGATGTGCGGGTTGAGGTGGATTTGCCTGACCTGAGGCTCAAGTCGGAGAAAATCTTCGACCACCGAGTCGGCACGAAAGGGCTGGTAAAGGACTTTTAGATTCTCGGCCCCCACTTCGTCGAGAACGCGCTCGGTCGTCACCGGGGTATCGGCAAGCGTCTTCTGGTGGGTTTCGAGGGCGAAGGTGATCTCCGGTGCCATCGCCGTGATGGCTTTGAGCGCGTCGACCGCAGTGCTCCAGTGCTGCGGCGTCGCGGCGGCGCTGCCGATGCCGGTGGGCCCGGCGTCGGTGAAGGTCCGGATCATTCGGGCATCCAGCCGCCGCGCAATTTTTACGAAGCGGTCGGCGATGGCCATCGACTCGGCCAAGAGCTTTTCATTCTGCGTCAGCCAAAAATAGGGCGAGACCCCCGAAATCGCGATTCCCGCGTCGGCCGCGGTCTCCGCGATGGCGTCGAGCTCGGCTCCGGACTTGCCGTCGACCTGCTTGCCGATGATTTCGACCTCGTCGAATCCCAGCCCCGCGGCCCGGGTGATGACCTCGCGGACATCGTCCTCGCGAAAGGCGATCGTGCAGAGGCACCACTTCATGACGCCGACTCCCCGGGAGCCCGCAGGCGGTCGAAGTCGAAGCGTGGCTTCCAGCCCAGGCGCTCGGTCGTATGGCGGACATTCCACAGGTCCAAGGACTCGCGGGTGCTCATCACCACCATGACTTCGAAGCCGATGTCCTCGCGTTCCAAACAAAGGCGCACGACTTCGCCCACGTCCCGCGGGTCCGTGTCCGCCGGTGCCCGCTCGCCGACGCCGCGGCCGTATTTGTCCTTCATCTGATCGGCGTCGACGATGTAGCCGACCCTCAAGGCGGCGACCTGCATCCCGACCGCCCGCGCATAATGCTCGGCCACGGCTTCCTGACAGCCTTTGGTCAATGTGTAAAGATTGTCCCCCCGGAGCGGCACCGTCGCACACCAGGCATCGATATCCGCCGGCGCATCCGCCGTCCCCGTGGAGGAGATCAGGACAACTTTCCGAATGCCCTGCTCCCGAGCGGCGAAAAAGAGGTTCGCGGTGCCTTTCACATTGATATCGAAGCACAATTCCGGGGTGGCGTAGGCGTCGGGGTCCCGCGGGGCCATGTGATTGATGACGAGGGCGTCCATCCCTTCAAGCGCTTGCCGGACGTCCGCCAGCTTGGTCACATCGCCCGCGCAGCTCTCATGCGGAGACTCGATCGGCTTGCGGCCCATCAAGCGAAGCGCATGCCCCTTTTCCGCCAAGTGCGCCGCCATCCGCAGCCCCAGAAAGCCTCCCCCACCCGTGATTAAAATCTTCATACGCGCACAAATTATCAATGATTTGATTGGGGTCTAGAAAAAACCCCATCCGGCCTTCACGGCGAGCCCCCGTGGCCGGTGCCACCACCGTCGAAGATCCGCAAGGGACCGGTCAACCGCCGGTGGATTGCCGGACCACCAGCTGCGGATCGAGGACGATCGATTTTGGGGACTCCTCCAGAACCGCCTTTTCCAGCAGTTCAACCGCGAGCAGGCCCCGCTCCCGGTACTCCTGGGAGACGCTGGTCACGGGCACGATCCCGGTTTCGCTGATCGCTGAATTGTCCACCCCGGTGACTTTGACCTCGCCGGGAACATCCACCCCCCGGCGGATCAGTTCATTGACCGCGGCGACGGCCTGATGGTCGGATTGGGCGCAGATGCCATCGAACTTGATACCCTCATCGAGAAGTCGACTGATCTCCCGACCGACTTGGTCCGCGGAAAAAAACCGCTCCGCCGTGTTCTTGGAAAATTCGACGATCAGTTCCGGCACGGGCTCGATGCGCCGCTGCCGGTGCGCTTTGAGAAAGCCCTCGGTCCGCCCCTCGAACACCGCAAAATGAACGATGCGGCGGCAGCCGCGCTCCAACAGATGGCTGGTGGCCAGACTGGTGAGCTCGCTTTCGCGCATGCCGACATTCGGAATCAGGCGATTCGTGGGGTCGTTGTAAACGCTGACCACCTTGAAGCGGGATTTCTGCACGGCGGCCAACTTCTCCTCCAGCGCCGGGTGTTGGACGCCGCTGATGATCAAGCCGTCGATGATGCCCCGGTGCAACTCGTCGAACTTCAGGTGGAATTCCTCCTCCGTCTCGAAGTAGTTCAGCAGCATGCGCAGACGGAGTTCTCCGGCATTATGGGCGATCCCCCGTAAAAATTCACCCACCAGGGAGGACCCGCGTTCGCCGTGCTGGTGCACAAAGACCGCGAAGGCGTTTTGCCGACCGGCCAGAAGCGCGAGCGCGTTGTGATTTTTCTGATAGTCCAACTCCTCCGCTTTTTGGCGGATGCGCTCGACCAATTCCGTCCGCGCCCCCGTGGTTCCGAGGCGGTCGTTCAGGACCTTCGAAACCAGCGAAATCGACACGTCCAACTCTTTTGCGATGTCTCGTAAGCTTGCCACTATGGAGCGTTTATGAAACATCGAAAGACCGAGGTCAATGTTTTGATAGTTGTTTCCCGCATCACGACAAACCCACGCCGCCCTATCAACGGACCGGCAGCGATGGATCGCTCCCCCCGGGGGGGGCGGAGGGCCGGCGATTCAAGATGGAGGCGCGATGGCGGCGAGCACCTCGTCGTAGCGTTCCATGTCGATGATTCCGTCGTCACCCATTCGCACCAGAACCGTATCCCAGGCGGGGACGACGAGACAGATCTGGTTGAGGTTGCCTTGGGCGGCGAAGGTTTCCGGCGGCGCGGACGGCCAGAGTCGCCGTCCGTTGCGCATGATCCCGTTGCACCACCAATGGAGGCCGTAAGTCCCCGGCAGCCAGTCCCGGTACCAGCCCTCGGGATCCCACGGCTCGACCCGTCCCATCGATTGAGGCCGCTGTGCTTCGTCGAGCCAACCGCGGCTGACCAGCTGTCGGCCCTCCCATTTCCCGCCTTGCAGCATCCATCGGCCGAAGCGGAGCAAGGCGTCGGCGTTGAGGTGCACCCCGATTCCGAGGCCGCCGCTGCCCCCGTTGACGCAAAGACCGTCCTTCGCTTCGGGATGGCGGCCCCAGTCCCAAGTGCCCGGAAGCATCCCGATGGCGTCCCCCACCTTCCGCTGGAAGAGGGAAGCCATCGACTCGCCGGCCGCGCGCGTGATCGCCAGCCCAAGCCATTCGCTCTCCTGGGAATAGTGGAAGCAGCGGCCGGGGGCGAAATTGGGGGCGCGCAAGGCCCAAGGATCCTCCGGATCCAAATTCAGGCCGGAGGTAAAGGTGAGCAGGTGCCGGAGCGTGACCCCCGGATAACCGCCGCGCAGCTCGGGCAGCCATTCGGTCGCAGGCACATCGATCTCCAGCTTGCCCTCGTCGACCAGCAAGCCGCAACAGACCGACGTAAAGGACTTGGTGCAGGACCAGGCATTAAAGCGACGCGTCGCCTCCGGACCGCGGTAGCGGACCGCTCCCTCCTGCCAGAGCACCGCCGACCTGGCCCCGTGGTCGAGGCAAATGACCCTCAGCCGGTCAATTGCGGGATGCCCCTCGGTGATCGAAGTTTTAAATTCCATAACCAATTGATCTATCCTTTGATTGACAGTTTGGCAAGCGCGATCAGACTCCGGGCTTGAAAATGAATACCGTCTGCTTCTCTTCCAAAACCCTGTCCTCGTATCTGCCAGGCTACCTCTGCTTGCTCCTCGGTTTCGCTCCCTTCGGAGCGCTTGCCGCCGACCGGGTCCAGGAGATCGAGCAATACGGAGTCACCTGGCATTTCGAGCGGCCGGTCGAAGCGGGGCGCTTTGTCAGCGGCGACTGGTGGGTGTTGGGGCCGGTCGCAGTGGCGCGGATCAGTCCCTCGCCGGGCCCGTCTCAGGCGGCGCAAGAGACGGACGTGCGCAGCCGCTACGGGGACCGCTCGCTGGTCGACGACGACCGCATGCGCAACGGCTCGATGCTCAGCCCCGGCACCCGGGGCGCGCTTGACCGGCAAGGGCTCGACTCGCGCTCGCGCAGCTACGACCCCTCCCTGAGCCTGGAGCTTCCCTTCACCCTGGAGCCGGGGGACCGGCTTATCTCGTCGGTCAGTAGCGAGCGAATCGTGGAGGACCGACTGCAGACGCCCTATATTCTCGGGCAGTTAGGGGTTTTCTATACCAAACCGAACGGACAGATGGCGCTGGAATCGGCCGCCGTTCTGACTTGTCTCGCAGAAAGGCCTCCTCCGGACGCTTTCCGTCCGGCCTACGCCGGGCGCGACAACCCGATCCATCGTGCCCGGGACATCCGCTGGGACCGGCTGCCCGAGCTGGCCGCTCCGCCCTCCCTGCCCTCCTGGGAAACTTTCGAGCGCCTCTTCGAACGCCCCTGGCTGGAGGTCCCCTCGAGCTGGCAGATGCAGAATTTCGGCCCCGGCCTGAACGGTCCCATCTACGGACGCGAAACCGCCCGGCTCGGGAACATGGCCGCCCTGATGCTGATGACCGACGCTCCGCGGGATCAAAAGGAAACACTCCTCATCCGCTACCTTCAATGGGGCATCGACCTCCGCGGAATGATCGACGCCGGCCGGGTCTATTTCTCCGACGGCGGTTGGTGGCAGGGCCGGAAGCTACCGATCCTCTTTACCGCGCTGATGCTGGATCAGCGCGGCATGGCCGAATTTCCTCCGCTTCCGGAGGATTTCCAGCGCCTCCGCCCCAGCAGTGCGCATCCAAAGCCGGTGGCCGTTTTCCAGGAAGACCTCAACACCTACTATGGCGAGGGCGCGGAAGGACAAACGGTGCTCTGGCAAATGGTTTGGCACACCGGAGCCAAGCCGGCCTATCAGGAAAAACCCGCCAGCGATTGGACGGCGGCGGACAAGCGTTCGCACGCCTACTGCTTCAACAATTCCTCGGCCGGGGTCGGCACCGCCCTCGCCGCCCAATTGATGAACTTGCGCGGCGTCTGGCAGCACGAGCCTTTCTTCGACTACATCGACTACTACATGAGCGAGGCCTGCTTCGTGGAGATGCCCAGGTGGCTCCCGAAAGGCTGCCGACGCACCGTCGACCCCTTCGTGGAAGACATGTGGGAGCTTTATCGGAATGAGGCTCCCCCTCCTCCCCCGGCGGGTCAGGCACGGAAATTCGTTTGGATCGACCACAAGAAGGCCATTGGGGAGTGGGTGGAGAACGACCGGCCGGAGTGAGTGAGGAAACAGAGAAGAGCAAAATTAAACTTGACCGCTCTTAATCAATGCTTAGACTAAGCTTTCATGATGAAGTTATCTACCCTAGCTACACTATCCCTCCTTCTCCCCTTCAGCCTCAGTGCGGCAACGATCGTCCAATGGGGCCAAGCCAACGATATTGCGGCCTCTCAGTGGAACCTCACGAATAACCCGGGAAACGAGCTCGACCTCGGCACGCTGGCGAGTCCGGACAGCCCCTTCTATTATCAAAACAGCACGGATCGTTCTCCCGAATTCTTCGGCGATGGTTTTGGCGGAGCCGCGAATTTCCGAATCCGGGATGAGAATCCGGATTCGATCGGGATGAATGGCAACGGTATCACGCAGACCGGTCTGATCGCCGTTTGGACCAAGGACTATTTCGTCAATGGCTCAGAAAATACCCTCACCGTGGATCTTTCTGGTATGTCCCTCCAATTGGCGGATAACGGCAGCACCATCTCCAGCACCGGGCGCTACGTCATCCGCCTCGGTTCGGACTTCTATGTTTCGGATACGGTGGGCGAAGGAAGCTCCAGCTTCACCGATCCTTCTACCGTAAATTGGTTCAATTATAGTCCGACGACTGACTGGACGACCATCGGGACGGCGGCAAGCATTTCCGACTTTTCCAACCTGACCGCCGCAGGATACCAGCTTTTTGCCACCCGCGGCTCGTCGGGAACCATCGTCCTGACGAGCAATTTTTTCCAAGTCACGGGCACCGTGATCCCGGAACCGTCCTCCTTAGCCCTAATCCTCGGAGCCGGAGCGGGCTTCCTGCTGCTTTCGCGCCGCCGCAGGAAAGCCTGAAAAACCAGAAGTCTTTCATCGGACCCCGGTGGCTTCGGTCGCCGGGGTCTTTCGTTTCCGGAACAGGCGCTGGGTTCGCCTGGCGGATCAGCCCCTACCAGGCGGCCCGGTAGAGTTCCACGATCTCAGCGCTCTCCGGCAGCCGCGGATTGTTGGCCGGGCTACCCGAGGCGAGGGCATCGGAGGCCATTTTTTCCAGCGAGGCTTCGAAGGTCTCGGCGGAGACTCCCCGGCACCCGGAGAGCCGCGGCAATTCGAGACGCCGGTTCAATCCTTCCAGCCAGTCGATCAATTGCTCACCGGCAGACTTGTCGGAATCCTTCCCGTCCGCCGCGCCGAGAGTCCGGGAGATGGTGGCGTAACGCGCCTCGGCACCGGGGATGGAGAAGCGGGTGACGGCGGGCAGCAGCACGGCGTTAGAGAGCCCGTGGGGCAGATGGAAGACGGCCCCCACCGGTCGGCTCATGCCATGGACGAGACAGACGCTGCTGTTGGCGAAGGCCATCCCGCCCTGGGTCGCGGCGAGCATCATGCCTTCCCGGGCGCGGAGGTTCCCGCCGTCCTGCCAGGCTGCCTCCAGGTGTTCGCCGACCAGACGGATACAGGAGAGCGCCAGCGGATCGGTCATGGCGTTGGCCTTGCGCGAGACGTAGGCTTCGATCCCGTGGGTCAGGGTATCCACGCCGACCGCCGCCGTCAGAGGACGCGGCATGCCGAGGGAAAATTCGTAATCCACCACCGCCGCCGATGGCAGCAGCGGCAGGCTCAGTATCATCATCTTGACCAAGGTGGCGGTGTCCGTGACCACCGCCACCTTGGTCGCCTCGCTGCCCGTTCCCGCCGTCGTCGGCAGGGCGATGAGCGGAACCCCCCGGTGGGCGATCTTGTGCAGGCCCATATAGTCCGCCATCGGGCCGGGGTTGGCCGCGCGCACGGCCACCACCTTCGCGGTGTCGATGGGGGAGCCGCCGCCCAGTGCGACGACCAGGTCGGCGCGGTGGGCTTGCAGGGCGGCCGCACCCGCCTCCACGTTCTGGTCGGTCGGATCGGGCTGAACCTCGTCGAAGACGGCCACCGCGAGACCGGCCTTTTCGAGCAGGGTCCGGACTTCGTCGGCGAAGCCGAGCGCGATCACCCCCGGGTCGGTGACGAGCAGCACGCGGCTGCCGCCGAACTGCCGGACGAGCTCCGGCAAAGCGGCACGGCTGCCGCCGCCGTGGAGGATGGATGCGGGAAGATCGAGTCGGTGGGGCATAAGATTCGATGGGGTTGAAGGCTTACCAGCCGAGCGTGCGGACGTAGTTCTGGTCCCAGCGGGAAAAGACCACCTTTTGCCGGGTGTAAAAGCGGACGCCCTCCACCCCTTGGACATGAAGGTCGCCGAAGAAAGATTGATTCCATCCGGAAAAGGCGAATTGGCTGATCGCGGCGGGCACCCCGACATTGACGCCGATCATGCCGCAGGGCGCCTTGCGGGCGAACTCGCGTGCGGCACCGCCGCTCCCGGTGAAAATGACCGCCCCGTTCCCGTAGCCGCTCAAGCGCATCCACTCGATCGCTTCGTCGAGCGTCTCCGGGCGACCGACCGAAAGGACCGGTCCGAAAATCTCGTCGCGGGCGAGCGCCATTTCCGGCGTGACCCGGTCGACGATGGTCGGGCCCACGAAGAAGCCCTTTTCGGGAAGGCGCTCACGGCCGTCGAGGGCGAGCTCGGCCCCCTGCCCCTTGATGCCGGAGATCAAGTCCAACAGTCGCGCGCGGGCCGCCCCGTCGATCACCGGGCCCATGTCGCTGTCCGGATTCGCGTCGGTGGGCAGGAGCTTGAACTTGGCCGCCGAGTCGCGGAGGCGCCTGACCACGCCATCGCCCGCCTTTTCCAGACCGAGAACGATGGAGCCCGCCATGCACCGCTGCCCGGCGCAGCCGAAGGCCGCTCCGGCGATCGCCCGGACGGTCGACTCCGGGTCGGCGTCGGGCATGACCACCATCACGTTCTTGGCCCCGCCGGCCGCCTGCACCCGTTTGCCGTGGGCGGAGCCGAGGGTGTAGACGTGCTTGGCGACCTTGCTCGATCCGACAAAGCTGATCGCCGCGATCGAAGGGTGCTGGCAGATCGCGTCGACCGCCTCGCGGGTGCCGTGGACGACGTTGAGCACGCCCCCGGGCAGACCGGCCTCGGTCGCCAGCTCGGCCAGCCGGTTGGCGGTCAGCGGGGTCTTCTCGCTCGGCTTGAGCACGAAGGTGTTGCCGCAGGCGATGGCGATGGGGAACATCCACATCGGCACCATGGCGGGAAAGTTGAAGGGCGTGATCCCGGCGCAGACGCCGATCGGCTCGTAGGTCGAAGCGCCGTCCATGGTGCTGGCGATTTGCGGGAGGGTTTCCCCCTTGATCAGGTGCGAGATGCCGCAGGCGAACTCCACGACCTCCACGCCGCGGCGCACATCGCCCTGGGCTTCCGGCAGGGTCTTGCCGTTTTCCTTCACCACCAGCGCGGCCAGCTCGTCGAAATGCGCTTCGAGCAGCGCCTTGTATTGGAAAAGGATGGAGGCCCGCTTCGGCACCGCCGTGCCGCTCCAGGCCGGAAAGGCCGCTTCGGCCGCGCGAACCGCCTGATCGACCTCCTTGGCGGTGGAATGCGGGGTGTGCCCGAGGATTTCGCCGCTCGAAGGATTGTGGACCGGGGTGGCGGCCGTGGCGGAGGAAGTGACCCACTCCCCGTTGATGTAGGAAGGGATGGTGGTGACGGTGGAGCTGCTCATCGATCGGACGTATTGGGTTTTCAGATACGGATTTCGATGCCGGATAAAGGGCGGATCAAAAGGAGCCGGCGCGTTCGTCGTAATGGGTCGGCTTGTGGTGGAGCGGCATCCCGCGTTCCAACCAGTCCGCGTTCCAACGGATCATGGCGTCGAGATCGACGGTCGGCTCGCCGAACAAGGTCCGGGCCTCGCTGTTGTCGTTGTGCCAGGCGGTCGCCGCCTCCTCGCCGGAGAAGACGGGCTCGCGGCCGAAGAGCTCGCCGAACTTGCGCGCCACCTCGCGCACCTTGGCCGGGGCCGGTGCGCCGATGTTGATCGGGCGAGCCGGAGTGGTGCCGTGGCACAGGCAGCGCAGGATGTGGGAGCTCGAGTCGCCCTGCCAAATCACGTTGGCCACTCCCGTTCTGATATCGATCGGCTCGCCCGCCCGGACTTTCAAGGCGATGTCCATGAGCACGCCGTAGCGGCAGTCGATGGCGTAGTTGAGGCGCGCGAGGCGGCCGGGGCTTTGCGTCTTTTCGGAGAAATACTGGAAGACCCGCTCGCGGGCCACGCAGCTGTTGGCGTATTCGCCAAGCGGGGTCGGCGGCGTGTCCTCGGGCCGGGCGCCGGGGCCATCGACCGGGGAAAAGGGATAGACGCAGAGGGTGGAAAAGGCGACGAAGCGCGTTCCGGAGAAGCGCTCGCCCACGTAGGTGGGCACGACCGCATTCATCGCCCAAGTGAAGGGCTCCGATCCGGCGGTGCCGAATTTCTTACCCGCCATGTAGACGATGTTGTCGACTTCCGGAAGCGCTGCCACGGCCTCACGATCCAACAGGTCGCAGGCGATCGTCTCGACCCCCGCCGCCTCGATCCGCGCCTTCACCTCCGGGTCGCTGAACCGGGCCACGCCGATCACCCGCTTGCCGGGGGCCGCCCGTTTGGCCATCATGGCGAGGGTCGGCCCCACTTTCCCACCCACGCCGAGGATCATGATGTCGCCCTCCAGCGTGGAAAAGTCTTCGACCAGGCCCTCGGTCGGGGTGGAGAGAAAATCCTCCAAGGCTTCGACGGTTTCGAAGCGCTCGGGGAGCTTGGTGGATTGGATGGTCGTCGTCATGATACGGAGGAGCGGATTTGAAAAAATGAAGTGCGGTCGGCGGCTCTATTCGTTGAGCCAGCGTTCCAGATTCTCGGCGACAAAGGCGTCGTCGGTCAGGTGCGGGTAAGCCCGGCAAACCCGCTCGATCTCCTCGGCCTGCCCGGGGGCGAGGACTTCGTCGGGCTTGAGCGTCCACGTGCCCTCGAGGAGCCCCTGACGGCGGAGCACCTCGTGCACGCCCGGAATACTGCCGGCGAACTCGTGGGGCGCGTCGAAGACGGCCGCGTTGGCGTCCGTAATCTGGGCGGAAAGGGTCAGCATTTCCCGCGGCAACGGCTCCCCCGAAGCCCGCCAGGCTTTGACCCGGTCCAGCAGCTCGACCGCCCGCTTCGTCCAGCAGCCCCACTGCCCGAGCAAGCCGCCCTTGATCTCGATCGTGCGCCCGCCCCCGCCTCCGAAGGCGAAGGGCGTGACCAGGTCGTAGAGGATGCTGTCGTCGTTGCCGGTGTAGAGCGTGATCCGGTCCTCGCGGCCGGAGTCGTAGAGCGCCCGCACCACGTCGATCGTGCCGTAGCGGTCGAAGGGTGCGATCTTGATCCCGATCAGGTTGTCGATTTCGACCAGTTCGCGCCAGAAGCGGTAGGACAAATAGATGCCGCCGACCTCGGTCAGCAGGTAGAAGCCGAAGACGGGAATCACATTGGCAATCTGGCGGACATGATGGATCAACTCCTGGTCGAGCGCATCCTTGAAGACCGCCAGTGAAACGATCCCCACGTCGTAGCCCAGCTCCGCCGCAAGCTCGGCCTGCTTGACCGCCGAATCGGTCGGCCCGTTGATCCCCGCGACTTTGATCACCTCCCGGCCGCGGCTCTTGGCGAGGCGGTCCATCTCCTCGCCGCAGAGGCGCATGACCGGCTCGTAAAGGTCGATCCCGGGGCGGCGGATCTCGAACTGGGTGAAGTGCATGCCCACGGCCACGCCTCCGGCACCGGCGTCGATGTAGTAGCGCAAGAGCGCCCGCTGGCGGCGCTCGTCGAAGCGGAGCTTGGAGTCCAGCGCGAGCGGAGTCGCGGGGATCACCGTGCCGGCTCGGATCAGTTCGAGTTTGGGTGCGGGAACAGGTTTCATAACAGGCGGATCGCTTATCGGAAAAGAGGCTCAAGATGCCGGACGGGCGGGCGGCGCGACGCGGACATCGGCCGCCGGCATCGGCCGGTTCAGGAATTGCCGCATTCTATCATTTTTCCGAAATCAAACCATAGACAGAAGGAAGAATGATTTGTAGTTTTGTCGAATATGGGCGATTTCAGAGAGCTATCGAAAGCCGACCCGGCGGTCGTCCCGGCGATCGCCCGGATCGTGGAATGTTTCTTTTTCCAAAGCCCGGCCGTTCCGGTATGGTCGCGGGAAAGCGGGGACTGCTACGGCTTGTGGATCGCGATGGAGGGCCGGGGACGCATGAATCTGGGGCGCTCCTCGCAGCGCATCGGCCCGGGCAACGCCTTACTGCTGAGGCCGGGGGAGCGCATCCAGGTCCGTCAGGAGCGAAGCGCCCCCGTGCGGAATTTCCTGCTGGCGATGCATTTGGAGGAATCAGCAGCGATCCGTGCGGAAGGGCCGGGGCTGGTCCGGATGAACGACCTGGTGGGCGTGACCGTGCTGGCCCGCAAGTTGATCGAAGCCCACCAAACCGCCGACGCCCTGTCACGGGCCCAGTCCCTGCCCCTGGCCGAGGCACTGCTCCTCGAATTCCAGCGCATGCGGGACAGCGGTGAGCGTGGCGTGAGTCCCTACGACGGACGCCTGCTCGAACTGGCCAACCGCATCCGGCTCGCGCCCGGCGAGCCCTGGAGCGTGGAGCGTTGCGCCCGCGAGTTCGGGCTTTGCCGTTCGCGGTTCAGCCGTCTCTTCCAGCGGCTGACCACCCACCCGCCGATGCGCTTCATCGTCAAGTGCCGGATGCAGAGCGCGGGGCGCCTGCTCCGGGAAAGCCCGCTCTCGGTCTCGGAAATCGCGGACGCGCTCGGCTACCGGGACGTCTTCTACTTCAGCAAGCACTTCCGCAAGGAGATGGGCAAGGCCCCCACCCGCTACCGGGCCGACGGCTGGTAAGCGCGACCGGCTCAGAGGTCGAAACGGTTTGCGCCGGGGCGCAGGAGTCCGGTCTTCCCCTCGAATTCGAAACTGCCGTCCAAGCCCTCCGGAAGTGCGATCTCGCAGCGGCCTTGCTCGCGGTCGAGCCGCATGCCGAGCGTTCCCAGCGGATGGGGCATGGACAATTCGATGCGGCGCAAGGGCCCGGGCATCGGCGCGATCCGCACCTTCCGGAAACCGTGCTCGCCCGGGCGGATGCCGGCGATGCTCGCGTAGCAATGGTAGAGCGGGTGCGCGCCCCAGGCATGGCAGTCCGAACGCGCGGGCTCCGGGGCCTCCGGGAGGGTGACGAAACCTTGCGCCGGCAAAGCCTTCCAGAAATCCAGCATGGCGAAGAAGGCGTCGGGCCGGTTCAGGCGGTAAAAGACCTCCAGCAGGTAATGGGAAAAATAGATCGAGGCCGGGACCAGTTCCCCCCGCGCCGCCATCCAAGCCTCGAAACAAGCCTCGGCTTCCTCGCCTTCGAGAACTCCGGTCAAGATCGCCAGGGCTTGGGCGTGTTCGCAGTAATGCCGCCGTTCCGGATCGTCGGCCATCAGCGAGCGACGGGCGTTCCAGAAGCGCGCCCGGGTCGCCTGCTTCACCTCCTCCCCGATCGACCGGAGCCGCCCGGCGAAGGCGGCTTCCCCGTAGGCATCCTCGATCGAGGCGGCCCTTTCCAGAGCCAGCAACAGGTGGAGGTTCAGCAGGGAGGCGTCCCCCTCCCGCAGGCCCGGGCCGCAGCCGCAGTCCCAGCGCAGGCACCAGTCCACGAAGGGCCAACCCGGCACCGGCCCAAGGTTGCCGTCGGGCCGCCGCCAGGTTAGGATTTGCTCGACCAGCCCCCGCAGGCCGGGCAGACGCTCGGCCGCGAAGGCATCGTCGGAACGCCAGCGCAAGTAGTCGTCCAGCAGCAGCGGATAGAGCATCGCGTAGGTGCCGGATTCCTGCCGGTGACGGCTCGGGTAGCGCTCGGCGACGAGGTTGTCGTTGTCGCGCGACCAATCGAACAGCGCGATGCCGCGGCGATCCAAACGGCCGTCCCGGCAAAGCACGTAGGGAGCGAGCCCCGTCGCGTTGTCCCCGAGGTAGGCCAGCTGTTCGTAGTAGGGACAGTCCGTCCAGGCCTCGTGCGCGTTCATCCGCAGCGTCCGCTCCATCAGCGGGAGGACCGCCTCCAAGGCCGGATCGTCGCAAGCGAAGCGGGCGTCGATTTCAAGAGGATAACCGGTTTCCCTGATGCCGAAACGGTGAATCGTCAGAGGCTCCGACTTCGTGGCAATCCGGAGCCGGAGGTAGCGCCCCGAACGCCACCACAGGGCGGGCAGTTCCGCCCGCGGACCATCCAGTTGCCAACGGTCGCCGAAGCCCAGCCAAACCCGGCCGGAGACTTGGTCGCGGCGGTCCTTGTGCATCGAAGTATGTTCGGGATCGGCCGTCGGGGCGGCGGTTCCCGGTAGAAAAAGGGCCTCGGCCCATTCGAGCCGCAGTTCGCCATCCCGGCCGCCGCTGACTATGAGATCCGGATATCCGCAAAGGTAGGTCTCCGTATCCCAGATGCACTCCATCGTCCGGTCCGGTCCGATCGTGACCGGACCCCCGCCGCCGGGCAAGACCCCGAGGGCCTCCCGCGCGGGATCCGAATCGCGCTCGTCCCAGGGCCCCTCCCCCCAGCCGTCGCGCACCGCCCGGATCCGACCGCCGCTCCAGCGGCCGAGCTTCTGCTCGGGAAGCGGGGTCGGCGACAGCCGCCAACCGTTCAGACGCAATCCGGTCTGACTGCCCTTGCCCACCGCCTTGCGCACCACCGCCGCCTCCACCGAACGGGGTCGCCCCCACGCCGCCATCTCGAACGAATAGGCCGGACCGATGTCGTGGTAACCCAGCAGGGTCGGTCGCGAAAGCGTGACCGCCCCGCTGAAATCCTCCACCTGCCAGCGCGCCCGGCCGGTAGACAGCCGCGCGTCCCACTCCCCCTCGGCCGCCAGCAGAAAACCACCCCGCCAGGTCATGTGCGCCATCGGAGCCCGGGGGCCCAGAAAGGCGTCATCGCCGTCCGGAAGCCACCAGACTAAAACGGCCAAGCGGTGTGGTCCGGCGGGCAACCGCAGCCGATATGCCGCCACCGACCAGTGCGCCAGATCGCTGTTGTCCGGACCGCGGGCGACGAGCTCCCCATCGATATAAAATTGATAACGCTGATCCGCCGACAAGTGGACCACACAGTCCGTATCCGACGCACAAACCAACTCACGCGAAAAACGGAGCACCTGGGCGGCATCCGGACGCCAGTCCGGGCCCCAGATCCAAGCCGCCCGATCGGCCGGATGTTGGGGAACGATATTGGCCCGGCGGGCGTCCACCCGGACGACCGGGGGCAGACGCTCGCAACTCACCCTGTCCAGCCTCAGCGAGTCGCGCGAAGCTTGCAGAGCGGCCCTCATGAGGTCCACTGCTCCCGAAGGTGGTGAGGAAAGCATTTTTCGATTGCCCGACGCATCGGTCGAAGCCTCTATCAATGCTTTAATTCTGCAACAGAAATGTTCGTGCGCCCTCGGGAAGGGGAGCCACGCAGCCTTATCCCCGCCTTCGGATGTCCGATCCAGTCCATGCCAAACCCGCGCTAGCCAGTGCCCCGACCGTCCACGCTTCGCTCCTTGCGCTTCCCGCGGATCGCTTCCGCTTGGACGGCGGTGCCATGTTCGGCGTCGTCCCGAAGCCGCTGTGGACGGAACGCCACCCTGCCGACGCGGGCAACCGGATCGAACTGCTCACCCGCACCCTGCTCTACCGCCACGGCGAGCGCGCCGTCATCATCGACCCCGGCATCGGGGCGGTCTGGGACGAGCGCTTTATCGAACGCTACGCCGTCGATTGCCGCCAATCCCAGGCGGACGCGGCGCTGGCGGCGGAAGGGCTCTCCCCCGAGTCGATTACGGATGTCTTCCTGACCCACCTCCATTTCGACCATATCGGCGGCTGTTTTCGTCGCGCTCCCTCCGGCGCTTTGGAGCTCCGCTATCCGAGGGCGGTGCACCACGTTTCCGAGCGGCAATGGGACTGGGCCCAGCAGCCCAGCGCCAAGGACCGGGGCAGTTACATCCCCGAGCAGCTGACCGCTCTGGCAGCCTCCTCCCTGCTCCGCCTGCACGCCCCCGGCGGCGAAGGCTTGCCCGGACTCGAAAGCTTCCAAGTCGAGGGACACACCCCCGGCCAGCAACTCTGCCGGATTCGGATCGGTGATCGATGCTGGGTTTACGGGGGCGATCTGTTCGCCCTGCGGGACCACCTGCGCCTCCCCTGGATCATGGCCTACGATCTGGAACCCTTGGAGACGATCAAAGCCAAAGAATCCGTACTCGCCGACCACCTCGCGAACGGCGAATTTCTCATTTTCGGGCATGATGCCCACTTGGTCGGAGGCCGCATCCCGCCAATCGACGGAAAACCCGCCGCACTCGACGATGTCGTGAGCGAAACAGGCGGAGCCACCTGTTTTTTCCCATGATAGGGAGTCCGCATTCCAACCTTTCCGACGATGAATTGATGGCTGTCCCGATAGGGAGCAGCCCGATAGGGAGCAGCCGGAAAGCCGATCAGCTTCGTTCCATCCGACGGTAGATGCGGACGTAATCGACCTCCATCGCACGCCCATCGACCTCGTCCGTCGGCTCTCCGGTGAAGGGCCAATCGAGAATGGCAAGGCTCAGGAGAACGGTCGCAGGCCCTTGGCAAAACTCATTCCTCGCCCGCCGGATCTCCTGACCGTTGAAGAAGAAGATCATTTCCGGTGAGGCGCATCCGGATTGGCCGGCGGCGGCAACGCTTCGGCCCAGTCCTTCCAAGCCTGCAGAAGCATTTCGACCTTGGCCGGTTTTTGCGCGGCAAGGTCGTTGCTCTCGGAACGATCGGCCCCCAGATCGAAGAGTTGCGATCCCTGCCCTTCATGCCCCATGACCAGCTTCCAGTCGTCCATCAGAATCGCCGCCCTTTCGTCCTCCTTCCAGTAGAGAAAGTCGCGAGCAAGGCCGTCGGCCTCGCCGTCGAGGTAGGGCAGCAGGTTGGCGCCGTCCCACTCGGTGGTTGCCGGCACCGAAAGGCCCGCCGCCTCGGCGAAGGTCGGGTAGAGGTCCAGGCTGATGACCGGCAGATCGGCGACGCGGCCTCCCTCCCAGCGCGACGGCCAGCGCAAGAGGAAAGGCACGCGAATGCCCCCCCTCGTATAATCCGCCCTTATGGCCTCGCAGACCTCCGGCCGAGCCGAGCATCAAGGGCTCTCGCGACCAGTCTTCCCGCCACCCGACGATCGGAGCCATCGTCTGGCCGTTGTCACTGAGGAAGGCCACGATGGTGTTCTCGGCCAGACCATTCGCATCGAGGGCGTCGAGAACCGCCCCGATCGCCTCGTCCATCGAAATCAGCATGGCCGCATACATCCGCAACGGCTCGGGCTCGATGTGGGCGACCCGCGCCTCGTAGGCCTTCTTGGCCTGCAAGGGCGTGTGGACCGCATTGAAGGCGAGGTAGACGAAGAAAGCGGTCTCTTGGTTTTCCTCGATAAACTCCACCGCCTGCCGTCCCAGCCGGTCGGTCAGGTATTCGTCGCCGTCCCGCAGCGGGCCCCAATACTGGGTCTTGCTGGAATCGACATGCCGCGCCCGGGTCCAGTCGTAACGCTCCTCATCCACCCCGATGTATTCCCCCGCCCGCGGACCTTCGCCGATGGGCCAGAAATCGGATTCCCAGTCGATCCGCGAATACATCCGGTCCAAAGCCCGTTCCGGCGGAACGATGATGTTCCACTTGCCCACCGCCGCCGTCCGGTAGCCGGCCGAGCGGAAAGCTTCGGGCAGGATGGCATGGGACTCGGGTATACGGTAATGCCGCCGGTCGAAATTGCTCTGCATCCCGAAACGCTGCTGGTAGGCTCCGGTGAGCAGGCCGGCCCGGCTGGGCGCGCAGACCGAAGCCGAGGAATAGCCGCGGGTGAAGCGGATGCCTTCCGCCGCCAAGCGCTCGATATGCGGAGTTGGCACCAGGTCGCCGCCATAGCAACCGGCATCGCCGTAGCCCAGGTCGTCCACAAAAATCAATACGACATTCGGGCGATCCTCCGGCTCAGCGACAGCCATGAGGCCAGGAAAGCTCGCGAGGCAGAAGACCACCAAGCACCATTTTTCTCGCCACAGATTCATAAGATCGGAAGCGTAAAGCATTGATCTTGAAGACGAGGCAAAGTTATGATTTAACAATAAAACTCAGCCTTAGCAGCTCCCGAGTAAGCGGCGAACCGGCGGCTGAGAACTCGCTTCCGCGCCCGCCCTTACCGTTACCCTGCGATTCCTAAGAAAAATGGCATCAAAAGTGACCCAGAAAGCAATCGCTGCCGAGGCCGGGGTGAGTGTCCAAGCCGTCTCGATGGCCCTGAAGGGCCACCGGCGGATTTCCGCGGCCACCCGCGAGCGAATCGCCGCGATCGCTCTTCGGATGGGTTACCGGCCGGATCCGGCACTTCAGTCCCTTGTCGCCTACCGCAACGCGACCCGAAGCTCGAAGAGCCGCTGGTCCCAGATCGCGCTGGTTCATGACTGGCACTCTCCGGAGGAATGGCGGACCAATCGGTATTCGATGGCTTATCGCGAGCACCTTATGGCCGAGGCAGGCAGACGCGGCATCGCCATCGAGGAATTCTGGGTGGGCCACCGGAGCGTGGATGCTGCCGCCACCTTTCGGAAGCTCTACGCCCGCGGCATCACTGGCGTTCTGATCGGTCCGCACGTCATTGAGGACCTTGAGCCCAAAGCGATTCCCGTCCCCCGCGACCGCTTTCAAGCAGTCAGCTGCGGCCCGCGTTACCTTTACCCCGACCTGGTGACCGTCCAGGCGGACTATCACGCGAACCTGAACACGGCCTGGGACGAAATCCGCCATCGCGGAGTCCGCCGGATCGGCTTGGCGGCACGGACCGATCACCTGAAACGAACCGAATTTCTCTGGCACGGTGCTCACTTCACCCGCAAGGTGGCCGACGGGTTCGCCCCGGACGAAATTGGGAGAAACCCGCCTCGCCTGAGAGCCCTCCGTTGCCCCGGGTCGACCGAAGGGCTCCTTCGAGGATCGCGCTTTAAACTGGCAGCGGCGCGATCGAAAAGCGGAAGCGGTAGTGCTTCCCGAGCAGGCGGAAACGCTCGGCGGTGTCGGGACCGCAGCTCTTGGTGCCGAGGCCGCGATGGGCGGCGTCGAGGTAGAGGTAGGTCTCCGGGGCGGCCTTCAGCTCGGGGGTGGAAAAGGCCTTTCCGAGACTGGCGTCGTCATGGTGCCGGGCGGCGAAACCGAAGGGTCCGGGCGCTCCGAAACGGAGTCCGGCGCCCGAGGTTTTGCGCAACTCGACCCAGCGGGTGTCGGTTTTATGTCCGTGCTCCTGGGGCATGACGTAGGGCACGTATTGGTCGGTCACCGTCGAGTCATAAACCGCCAACCGGGCCGAGGCCTTGCGGTCCGGGTAGTTGTCCCAGGGTCCCCGGCCATACCAGCGGAGCCTTTCCCAGCCTTCGGCCAGGGTGAGTTCCAGCCCGACCCGGGCCAATTCCGGGGCGGACTCGGCCAACCAGAGCTCCGCCCCGATCCAAAGGACGCCGTCACGGTCGAGCCGGTAGGTCCGTTCCTCCCGGGCCAGGGCCTCGTTTGCGGAAGCGCCGAAATAGACCGCCCGGACCGTCAAAGACGGCTCCCCGGCCTCCCCTGTCTCGACCGCTTCAACCCGCCGCCGCAGGCGATCCAGACCTGCCGTCCGCCACTGGCCGAAGACCTTATTCTCCTGCCCCTCCCAGAGCTTGATGCCGTCGTTGTCGGTGGGCGCCCGCCACAAATTGAGCCGGGCCGGATGGGCGATCGCGGTCTCTCCCGCGACGTCCAGCGCGAGGAGCTCGCCATCGCTCTCGGAAAAGCGCAGGCTCAACCCTCCCGCCTGCCAACGGATTTCCCCGCCGGACCGAAGCGACTCGGACCGGACGGCGGCTTTGCTCCCCTCGGCTTCCGCTACGGGGTCCGCCAGAGAGTCCGCCGCAGGCAGCGCGCACTGGTCCCAGGCCAGCCGGTGCCCCGCCTTCAAGAGGCCTTCATCTTCCTTCAAAAACCAATCCAGATCCAGCAGCCGCTCCCCCCGGGCGTCTCCCAGGGCGGGCAAGTCCAGAGCGATTTCGGTGGCTTCGCCGGCCGCCAACGCCACCGGCGGCAGCTCGCCCCCGGCCAGCGCCACCCCGTCCACCCGCAGCGTCCAGCGGCAACGGAGGTCGTCCAGGTCCCGGAAATCCCGCCGGTTGAGGAGCTCGAGCCGCACCGTCCCGCCGTCGCTGTGAAGCAGCCGGACGGCGACGGGCTGGGCCAGATGCTGAAGTTCGTAGAGGGCGGGACGCGGCAGGCGGTCGGCCCGGACGAGGCCGTCGCAGACGAAGTTGCCGTCGTTCGGATGGTCCCCGTAGTGGCCGCCGTAGGCCCAGAAGACCTCGCCTCCGGCCGTCTCTTCCCGGAGCCCGTGCTCGACCCATTCCCAGATGAAGCCACCTTGATAAAAAGGAAACTCCCGAAAGATCCCGTAGTACTCGTCCAGCCCGCCGTTGCTGTTGCCCATCGCGTGCGAGTATTCGCAGAGGAAGAGCGGGCGGGGGTCGCGGTCCTCGCGGGCGGCCCACTTCCGCAACTCATCGGGAGTCGCATACATCGGGCAGATCACGTCGGTGACCGCATGCCCCCGATCCCAGTCGGCGAAGGTCTGCCAGCGGGAGATGGCCCCTTCGTAATGAAGCAGCCGGGTCGGATCGAAACGGCGGACCCAGCCGGCCGCTCCATCGTGATTGGGGCCGTGCCCGCTCTCGTTGCCAAGCGACCAGAAAAGGATACTGGGGTGGTTCTTGTCCCGCTCCACCATGTTTTTGACCCGTTCGAGAAAGGCCATGGCGTAGCGCGGCTCGTCGCAGATCCGGTTGTAGTAGGCGTGGGCCTCGAGGTTGGCCTCGTCGATCAGGTAGATCCCGTGGCGGTCGCAGAGCTCGTAGAAATAGGGGTCGTTGGGGTAGTGGGCGGTGCGGACGGCGTTGATGTTGTGCTCTTTGAAAAGCCGGATGTCCCGCTCCATGCTCTCCCGGCTGATGACCTTGCCGGTGACCTCGTCGTGCTCGTGGCGGTTGACGCCGTTGAAAAAGACCGGCCGACCGTTCACGCAGACCTGCGAGTCCCTGACCTCGACCCGGCGGAAACCGATCCAGCAGGCGGCCGACTCCGTGGGCGCCCCCTCCCCCGCATCGAGGGTTACGACCAGCCGGTAGAGCGAAGGAGTTTCAGCCGTCCAGGGCCGGACCTCCGGGACCTCCGTCTCGAAGCGGGCCTGAAGAAAGCGCCGGTTCAGCTTCCCCCGGTCCACGTTCACCTCCGCCTCCAGGGGCGCTTCGAAAACCGCTTCCCCGGCGGCGTCGAAAAGGGTCGCCCGGACCTTCACGTCGGCCCGGATTTCCTCCCCGAAACCGGCGTGGACGGTCAGGTCGAGGGTGCCGGTGCGGTTGTCTCCGGCCAGCCCCGCCTTCGCGAAAAAGTCGCGCAGGTAGGTCCGGCCGGTCGAGTAGAGAAAGACGCTCCGGTGCAACCCGCCCATCCACCATTGGTCCTGGTCTTCGATGAAGCTGGCATCCGACCACTTGACCACCACCACGGTCAGGCAGTGCTCCCGTCCGGGCTCGACCAGAGCCGTCAAATCGAACTCCTTGGGCAGCCGGCTGTCCTTGCCCATGCCGACCGGAAGCCCGTCCAAATAGACGTAGAGGACGCTTTCCGCGCCGCCGAAATGCAGCACGATCCGCCGCCCCGCCCACTCCCGAGGCACCCGGAAGGTCCGCCGGTAGAGCCCGGTCGGATTCTTCTCCGGGACCTCCGGATAGACTTCCTCGAAAGGCATCCCCGAGTTCGTGTAGTGCGGCTTGTCCCAGAACCCCTGCCGGGTCCAATTGCCCGGAACCGCCACCTCCGTCCAGCCCGGCGGATCGCCCTCCAGGCACGCCGCCGTCACCGCCTCCGGCCGTTCCAGAAGCTGGAAACGCCACATTCCGTCAAGGCTTTGATAAAATGGCGAGTCGCGGTCTTCCCGGTCCCGGGCCGAGGCCTCGCCCGGGTGCGGGATGAAATCCGCCTTGGCCGGAAGCACGTTCAGGCCCGTCAATTCGGGGTTTTTCCAGGTCGCAAGACCTCCAAGAAAAAGCATTGGGGCCGGTTGCGATGGGATGGCGGGGGCGGGCGCGGATTTCATTTCGTCGGGAACCTAGGACGCTTTTGAAGCGTCGCGCAAGAAAGGAAAATGCCGCCCAACCGTTCCCCCTCGCTTTACCCTTGCCTTTTCGATATCTCCGCCTTGGCTTTTATCTATGGTTAGATACGCCTTGCTCCTCGCCCTTCTGCTGGCCTGCCCCGCCTTCCTTTTGCAAGCCGAACGGACGGACCTGATCGAATCCCACGGGATCTGGTGGAAGCTGGCCGAGCCGGCCGAAACCGGGCTCTTCGTGACCGGCGACCCCTGGGTCCTGGGCCCGGTCGAAGTGATCGGCATCGCGAATGCGATCAGCTCCCCGGACTACCAAGCGCGGCGGGGCCAGCACGGCTCGATGGTCAATCCGTTGGCCGGGCACGACCGGATGCTCCAAGGCTACGATTCCGGGTTGGAGACCTACCGGGAAAAGCTCAACGCGGGCTTGCCCAACGGCCGTCCGGTCGGGCCTGACAATCCTTTGGCGCTGCCGGTCGACTCCTCGCTGGTCTCGACGGTCAGCTGGCTCTTCAACAGTCCGACGGACCGGGAACCGGGTGCCCCCCGCTACAGCAAAGCCTCCAAAACGCCCCGCTCGGCCACCCGCGCGGTCAGTATCCTGACGGTTCTGGCGGAAGCGCCTCCTCCGGGTGCCTTTCGGCCGCCTTATTGCGGGGAGGAGAAACCCATCCGGACGGTGGATGAGATCCATTGGGAACGACTTCGGAATCTGCCCGCTCCGGCCAGCACCCCGGACCCCGAGGCGCTCTCCCGGCGCTTGAGCCGCCCCTGGCTGGACCATGCCTTCGAATGGATCGGGGCGATGATCCACCCCTCCATGAGCATGCCGAATTACGGCCGCGACCTGAGTAGGATGATCACGGAAGCGACGCTGGCGGTGAACACGGACATCCCGGCAGAGCAAAAACGGGAACTGACCATCCGGCTGGTCCAGTTGGGCATCGATTTGGGCGGGATCGCAGACAACGGCGGCGGTTGGCGGGCCAACGGGGGCCACGGGATCGGCCGCAAACTGCCGATCCTCTTCACCGGCATCCTGCTGGACGATTCGCACTTGAAGAACGTCGGCTTCTGGGACCGCAGCTTCGACCGGGGCGTTGAATTCCAGGAGGACCAGAATCACTTCTACATCTCGGATGCGGATGTCGAACGCGGCAAGTACGAGGCGTCGCTGGTCGGCTACCCCGAGTGGGGCATCCGGCACGCCTACCGGCCCGAGCAGGACGATCCGCGCTGGAAGGCCCCCTACCGGGACATCAACGGAGGCGTGACCACTGGCATCGCCCTCGCCGCCATGATCATGGAGGCCCGCGAGCTCTGGAACCACGAGGCTTTTTTCGACTATCAGGACCGCTATTACCAGCATCCGGAGACACCCCGGCGCGGCACCAATGCGATGAGCGACTACATGCGTGACCTCTGGGAGGCCCACCGGGCGAATTACCCGCCGGTCTGGACAGCACCTCCCGCCAAGTAGCGCGCTCAGCTCCCCCCGGACCCGACGGCCTCCGAACCACCCCCTTTTTCTAAATGCTTTCGCCATGAACCCAAGCCAAGGAGACTTCCCCCCGGACTTCCTCTGGGGCACCGCCACCGCCGCCTATCAGATCGAGGGCGCGACCGCGGCCGACGGCCGCAAGCCATCGATCTGGGACCGTTTCGCGGAAACGCCCGGAAAGACCTTTCAGGGCCAGACCGGCCGGGACGCCTGCGATCACTACCATCGCTACCCCGAGGACGTCGCCCTGATGCAGCGGCTCGGGGCCGGCGCCTACCGCTTTTCCGTCGCCTGGTCACGCCTTTTCCCGGACGGGGACGGCCGCCGCAACGAAGCGGGTTTCGCCTTCTACGATCGCCTCGTCGACGCGCTGCTGAGCGCCGGTATCCAGCCATGGATGACGCTCTACCACTGGGACCTGCCGCAGGCGCTGGAGGACCGCTTCGGCTCTTGGGCCGGACGGGATACGGTCCATCGCTTCGCCGACTACGCGGCCGCCGTGGCCGCCCATTTCTCCGACCGGGTCAAGCACTTCATCACCACCAACGAGTTCGAGAATATCGTCGAGTGGCCCCATCGCAACGGCAGCAAGGCACCCGGCACCCTCCTCCCGCGAAAGGCCTTGAACGCCGCCCGGCACAACATCCTGCTCGGCCACGGACTGGCCGCCCAGGCGGTCCGGGCGAACGCCGGAGCGGAGGTCAAGGTCGGCATCGCGGAATCCCCCCGGGCCTGCGTGCCAATCATGGAAACCGAGGCCCACATCGCGGCGGCCCGCCGGGCCTGCCGCCTCCACGGACTGCACCCCCACTTCCTGACTCCCCTGTTCGAGGGCGCCTACCCCGCCGAGTTTCTCGAAGCCGAGGGGGCCGACGCCCCCGTTTTCACCGACGCGGAGATGCGCGTCATCGCCACCCCTCTGGACTTCTTCGGCATCAACAACTATTCGCCCACCTACATCCGGGCCGCCGACAACGCCCTCGGCTTCGAGGCCCTGCCTCACGCACCCGCCCACCCGGCCTCCCACGCCGGCTGGCAGAAGCTCGGGCCGGAGGCGATCTACTGGGCCGCCCGCATGATCCACGAGCTATGGCGACCGCCCGCCCTCTACGTCACCGAAAACGGGATGTGCTGCGACGACCAAATGAACCGGAACGGCGAGATCCTCGACACCGACCGGCTCATGTACTTCCGGCACAGCCTCGGCGCCGTCCGCCGGGCGACCGCCGAGGGAATCCCCCTCAAGGGCTTTTTCGCTTGGAGCCTGCTCGACAATTTCGAGTGGAGTTTCGGCTACTCCCACCGTTTCGGGCTCGTCCACGTCAATTTCGAAAGCTTCGAACGAACTCCCAAGCTGTCCTTCGACTACTACCGCGAGGTCATCGCCGCCAACCGCCTTCTCTGAGGGGCGCCATCTTCCGACGAAGCAGCGGGACGGCAAGAGCACGGAAGGGCCAAGCGCCGCGAGCCGACCGGAAAAGCGGTGGGTATCCGACCTTTCGGAGACAATTCACTTGAAATAAATCAAACCTTAGATTCTGTAGAGCTTTCAAGCCTTCGTCCTCCGACCTGCACGGCTGCTTCGCTTCGACCGGAAGTGCTCGGTTCCCGGGCGATCGCGGTCCCACAGGATAAGAAAAAAATACCCACCCACGCTGGACCCACCCCGCCCATGCGCCATTCGAAAACTTTCGCCATCCGCCGCGGCCTGAATATCAGCCATTGGCTGTCGCAGTCAGGGAAGCGGGGCGACGCCCGGAGGAAGGCCTTCCGGCGCGAGGACGTCCGCTTCATCGCCGATACCGGTTTCGACCATCTCCGGCTGCCTCTGGACGAGGAACAGCTGTGGACGCCCGCGGGCGAACGGGAGCCGGAGGCCTTCGATCTCCTGCACGAAGCGGTGGGTTGGTGCCGCGAGGCGGGCTTGCGGGTGATCGCGGATCTTCACACCCTGCGGAGCCATCATTTCAATGCCGAGGGGGCGGGGTCCCGGAACAGCCTTTTCGAAAGCGCGGAGGCGGAGGAGCGTTTCCGCGGGCTCTGGCGGGACCTTTCGGAGGAGTTGCGGGACTACGAGCGGGACCTCGTGGCCTACGAGCTGCTGAACGAGCCGACGGCGGCGCGTTCGGAGGACTGGAACCGGGTGGCCGGAGCGGTGCGCCGGACCATCCGCCAAGAGGAACCCGAGCGCCTCCTCGTCCTCGGGTCGAACCGCTGGCAGAGCCCGGACAGGGTGGCAGAGCTGGAACTTCCGGAAGAAGACCCGAATCTGTTGATCAGCGTGCATTGCTACTTCCCCCACCTGCTGACCCACTACCGGGCGCACTGGATGGCGCTCGGCCGTTATCAGGGACCGGTCGACTATCCCGGCGTGGTGGTCGAGGAAGCAGCCTTGGCCGACCTGCCTGCCGAGCTGCGCGAAGCCGCGCTTCAGCCGTGGATCAGCGGCTTTCACGACCGCGACCGCTTGGCCGAATACTTCAAAGCGCCGTTAAGCATCGCGGCGGCAGCCGGTCTCCGGCTTCATTGCGGCGAGTTCGGCTGCATCATCAACGCCCCCCGCACGGAGCGGCTGCGTTGGTACGCGGATATGATCGCCGTTTTCAACGCGTTCTCCATCCCTTGGACCGCTTGGGACTACCAAGGCGGCTTTCGCCTCCGGGATCCCCGGACCGGTCAAGTGGATGGCGACCTTCTCGAAATCATGATGCGTTGAACCTCCCGCTCCGTTCCGATCAACCCCCAGCCCCTAGAATGATGAAAACCTGTCTGCTTCTCCTCTTCGGAATCCTCGCCGGGCCGTTCCCGGCACTTGCCGAGACCTACTATGTCGACTATGCGGAAGGCCGGGACGATGCCTCCGGACTTTCCCCGCAGAGCGCTTGGAAACACAGCCCCGGCGACGCCAAGGCCACCGGCCGGCCGCAGGCGCTCGAACCGCAGCCGGGCGACGTCATCCGCTTCAAGGGGGGCGTCCGCTACCGGGGAGAGATACGCCTGAAAAACCTCCGCGGCGCAGAGGGTCGGCCGATCGTCCTCGAGGGAAATTCCGACGGGCGCTGGGGGGAAGGTCCCGCCGTGCTCGACGGTGCCGAGACGATCCGGGGATGGAAACCGGTGGACTCGCCCGAACCGGTGGGCGGCAACCCGAGGTGGCGGCAGATCGTTTACGCCGACCTGGATGTCGACCTATCCGACAACTTTTCCCAAGAGCGCTTTATCCTGCACCGCGACGGCGGCAAGGACCGCCAGGCACCTTGGCAGCGTCTGTTCCTGATCGACGGCGAGCGGCGCGTGCTCCCCATCTCGCAATGGCCCAAGCCTTCGGACCCCTTCTTCCCCGACCTGCCGGAGGATTTTCAGGTTTCGCCGGTCCGGGTGAACCATACCTATCCCCACCGGATTTATTATCCCGAGGGTTCGAGAGGCAACGCCAACCTGCCTTTGCTCGCGATCACCCACGGCGGCAACGCACCGGTCATCCAGCCTTTCAACGGCGGCGAGGTCGCGCTCGATCTGGCGGCTCCCGAATTGATTGCTGAAATCGGCTTCCGTCTGTTCCGACCGGGATCTTTCGAGGCACCAGAAACGATCGCCTTCTACGCCGACGGCGAGGAAATCCATCTGGCCGAGGTCGATCAAAAGAGCAGCGCCCTCCAACGTTTCAAGCTCCCCCGGCCCGTCCGGGCCGAGCGGATCGTTTTCCAATTGCGCCATGCCAATCCGAAGCGGGCCTGGACCAAGCTCCAGCAAATCGCCGCCTACGACGACTCCGGCGAAAACATCATCGAGCATGAGATCCACAGCACCATCGTGGACGAGGAGCGCCTGACTTATCCCGAGGCCGATTGGTACGAGGGCATGTTCGTCGGGGTGCACGGGGGCAACAACCATGTCTACTTCGCCCGCGTTCAGGACTACGATCCGCTGCAAAACCGCCTGATCGTCCCCCAGTTCAGCGCCAAGACCTATGAACAGACCCGCTACGCGCTTTTCAACTCACCGAAATTGATCGATCTTCCCGGCGAGTGGGCCTTGGAAGCCCTCGGGAACGGGAAAACCCGCGTCTATCTGCTGCCGGAGGATCCCGAAGCGGGACCGCCCGCCGACATCGGCTACCCCGTCTTGCAAACCGCCGTCTCGATCGCGGGAAGCTCGGCGCAGCTCGAGGTCCGCGGCTTCCTGATGCAACGCTACTCCGGCGGGCAAGGAGGCGTCGCCGTCAACGGCCGGGGTGCCGAACGGCCGAGCGATATCCGTATCGCGGACTGCGAGGTGCGCTTCGTCAGCGGACAGTCCGGGATCGGCCTGAACCACAGCGACCGGATCACGGTGGAAAACTGCCAGGTCCGTTACTGTCCGGGCTGGACCGTAGGCATCTACGTCAATCGCGTCAACGGTTACGCGCTGTCGAACACCCGGGTCGACAACAATTCCGGCTCCGGCATCCGCCACTATGAGGCCAAACAGGGTATCCTCCGGAACAACGTCGTCACCAATCACTACGGCATGCACTCTTCCGGCCTCAACTTTTACGAAGGCTGCCGGGACATCCTTTTCGAAGGCAACTACGTCCAGAACGTCATTGCCATCAACCGCAGCGCGGAAAACCTGGTTTTTCGCAACAACGTGATCGACAGCCAGTTCAAGAACGCTTTCAGCATGGCCTTTTGGGTCTCGGGCAAGGTCGGCGGCCGGCACATCAAGAACGTCCGGATCGAAAACAACACCTTCGTCAACGTCGACCCGGAGCGAAACTGGTCGACCTCCATTTTCGTCCAAGGCGGCGGGCAGGCTCCGGAAGATTTGATTGTCCGCGACAACGTGCTTTCGCGGCTCCGTTCGCCTTTTCCCGGCTTGGTCTCGGGCAACATTTTCCTCGAAGACACCCCTTCGGAAGTGGCAGGCGAAGACGCGCTTCAGATCGGAGAGCCCGACCGGCTCTTCATCGACCCCGCCAAAGGGGACTTCCGTCGCAAGCCCGGCGGCCCGAGAACGGAATCCGGTGCCGACATCCCTCCTCCCGCTCAATTATCAAACTATTGATGTTATCTTCTTGATCGTTTTCTCAAAAAACTTAACCCTCCTATTACGGATGATTCCGGACCACCCCTCGAAAGTTCACCGTTGCCCCGCCCCGCTCCCGGCCTGCGCGGTTTCCAGCCAATCCCCACGATGAAACGCCGCTACCCCAAGTCCCTCCTCACGCGTTCCTCCCGGTCGCCGGAGAGGCCGAACCGCGGTTCGGGCTTCGCCTTGGTGGTGGCGCTGAGCCTGATGGCCTTCGTTCTGGTTCTCCTACTGTCCCTCGTCGCCTTCGTGCGGGTGGAATCTTCGGTCTCCGCACAGAACCAGAGCCTGACCGAGGCCCGTGCCAACGCCGTGCTCGCCATGCAGATCGCGCTTGGCGAACTGCAGAAACACGCCGGGGCGGACCGTCGAGTGACCGCGCCGGCGACCGTGGGCTATCCGGCCAAGGAGACGCTCTACGGCTTTCTCCGGACCCATGCCGCCGATGTGAACGGTTTCAAAACGGCCCTGTCGCAGTCGGGCCGCCAAGACTTCGATACGGACATCGTCGACTGGTGGGAAGACCGGAATCCACGGTGGACCGGGATCTGGAACTCGACGCTGGAAAACGGGCGTCCCGACCGCGATCAGCTACCTCTATGGATCGTGAGTGGTAACGAGCAGTTCGCCCTGGCCCCGGACGCGACCAGCTATCCGCCGGGCTACCTTACCCCCGACCTGAATCTCGAGAGCGAGTTTGCGGGTCGGGAGGATCAACTCGTCTGGCTCGTCCGCGGAGGGAGCGCGGCACGCTCCGCCGCCGCCGCAGGGGCCGGAGATTTGATCGCCTCGGACCGGATGGAAGGGCACGTGAGGGTGCCCAAGCAAGCGATCGTCGGGGAAGACGGCGCCGCCGTGGGGCACTACGCCTACTGGGTGGCCGACGAGAGCCAAAAGGCCAACATCGCCGTTCGCGACCCCTGGTTCGACGAGACAAACCTCGACAGCGAAAGTTACCGCAACCGCCTCCAGTCCCCGCTGCGCGCCGGATGGGAAAACATCGAGTCTTTCCGTCCCGTATTCGAGCGCAATTCGCTCAGCCCCAACGATTCGAATCTGGAGAAACTGGGCTCCGCCGATCAGGTCCGCCTGCTGGACACGGACCTGACCGAGGCCGGTCGAATCCACTACCACGATATCACGACCACTTCCGAAACCCTGTTCGCGGATGCGGCCCGGGGCGGCCTGCGGAAGAACCTGACCGCCTTCCTGGAGCGCGGCCAGGGCCTGCAGCCATCCGATCCGATCCCCGATCCCGACGACTACTCCGGGGATGACCGCTTCGGGGCGGATAACGCGGGCTTCCCTTTTTCCGACACCAACATTCCCACTTGGGAGCAGATCAGGGAGTGGTACGACAACGAGGCGGAAGAAACTTCGGACGGAGGATCGGTCCGGGTCGACGAGAATATCGGCCCCATTTTGACCGCATTCCGCATGCATGTGGGCTTCTCGAGGCAGAACGATAAGGTGCAAATGCACCTCTTTCCCGTCATCACCCTTTGGAATCCCTACGACGCGAAACTGGATTCCCAAAGCTACACCCTACGCTACGAATTCCCCATCGAATTCGAGGAGCTCAGCTTTCCGACCGATCATCCCGGTCCGGATCAACGATTCGTCAAGACCAGCCGCCTCGGACAAGGCATCTTCTCCGAGCGGCAACGGGGCTTCCGGGTTCTCGAGAACAAGGGACTCGAACTCCGGTTCACCACCGGCTTCGAGGCGGGCCAGCTGAAGGTGTTGTCGATCCTCTCCGAGCAGCCACTCGGCGATATCGGCGGCAGCCCCATCGTGCAAATGGACCTTCAAGAGGGATTCGATTCGGACGGTCCGCTTTCGGCTTATTTTTCCGTGCTCGATCTCGATCCGGCGGATACCGCCTCCTTCCCGAATGCCCGCTATTTCGCGGTCATCGATTCCCTGCCCTCGAGCATCGAGGAATTCCGGTTCACCGGCGGCGCCTTCGAAGCGGTTTACACGAAGTATGGCCGCATCAACGGTGGCGCGGTGAGCGACGTGGTCACGATCGACCGCCGGAGCGCGGCCAACCGGCCTCCCGATCTGGCCTTCAACCGGGGACGCACCCTGCACGCCCATCCCGGGATCGACTTCACCTCCAACATCCTCGGCAACGGCAACATCTACGACCACGACTACCCGATCTTCCCGGTGGCCGACACCTCCTTCCGCCCGCTGAACAAGACCAACTACAGCGACCTCGCCAGCGTTAAAACGATCTCCAATCGCATCAGGCTGTTTTCAACCTTCAATCCGGGTGCCCTCAACTTCGGCGTGCATCCCCGCATCGAGGCCACCCGCGGCCCCTTCCCCCAAAACAACATCGACGACTACGAAACCATCAACTTCGCCTCGGACAATATCATCGCCAATTCCAGCAGCGCGTCCGCCCGGGCCAATAACACCTGGGACCGCAACATGGCCGACTCGCCCGCAGGCCCCGGCGGCCCCACCTACGGATTCGGCCTGATTATCAATCACTTCACCGACAAAGATATCCTCGGGCTCAATACCATCCCGCTCAAACTGGTCAAGCGCCCGACCTTCAACCTGCTCTCGCTCGGAGGTCTCCAGCAGGTCAACCTCGCACCCTTCTTCTGGCAACCGGGCTTCACCGTGGGCAATTCCGAGGCATCCCCCTATGTCGACCGGGAGGCAATCGCCGGCATCACCAGCCGGGAGGTCGGGGTCGGGCGACTGTCCTCGGCCAGATACCAGGAAATTCCGAACGACAGCGAGAATCAAAACATCGACCTCTCCTACCTCTTGAACGACGCTCTCTGGGACCGCTATTTCTTGGCGGGCATTCAAAACGACTCGGAGGCCCAGGACGTGCTCGACGGCGAACCCGCGCCAAACAGCCGGATCGTTCCCCGCTCGGAGCTTGCCGACCCCTCGGCCCTGACCGATTTCGACGAAGCCGCCCGCGCCTTGTCCTTCCGGGGCGGGCTGAATGTCAACAGCACCTCGAAGGCCGCGTGGAAGGCGCTCCTGACTTCTTTCCGAGACCTCCAGATCGAGAAGGCCGCCGGTGGCGACGCGAATCCGGAGGAAAGCGTTCCGATATCGCGCACGCTCCTGCCGCTTCAGGAGGTGATTGATTTCACCTTCGATTTGAATGCCGACGGGACGGACACCGACCCCTCCGCCACCATCGATCCCTCCGATTTCGGAGCGGGGGCCACGACTCCCCGGGATCTCGGTATCTTGCTCGGCGGCTTCCGCTATTTGAACGACGACATGATCGACGTGCTCTCCGAACGGATCGTCGACGAGGTCCGCCTGCGCGGCCCCTTCCTGTCCGTCAGCGACTTCGTCAACCGGCGCCTGGTCGCTCCCGACCGCTCATCCGGGACCTGGGAAAGCCTTCGCAAACAGGCCGAAACGCAATCCGGCAGATACACCGGAGCCGGCTTCCTGAAGGCCGAGAACTACGATCCCCTGGTCGGCCTGGAAGGACTGAACGGTCCGCTGCAACGGGCGATCAACCTGTCCGGAATCAACGGAGGCCTGAACCACCCGGCCGACCCCGCTGCGAGCGGCCTCTACCACCGCGACCTCGGCTACGGCGTGTTCGACGGTGCCCAGATGTGGCAGTCCCAATGGTTCGCCAGCAACGATCTCAAATTCTCTTTCTTCGCCTCCACCGGGCACTACCTCGACACCGAGCATCTGGCCGGGGTGCCGGCGGGCGAAAGCGGCCAACTCATGGCCCACGCTCCCGGCTTCGTCACCCAAGGCGACCTGCTCTCGATGATCGGTTCGGCTCTAACTGCCCGGGGCGACACTTTCCTGATCCGAAGCTACGGCGACAAGGTCGACCCGGCGACCGGCGAAGCTTCCAACCGCGTCTGGCTCGAAACCATCGTCCAGCGTGTGCCGGAACCCGTTACGGATGCCGACGGCGACTACGAACCGGACGACGAGTTCGGACGCCAGTTCGTGATCAAGTCAATGCGCTGGATCGGCGAATCCGACATCTGAACCGCAGGCCCCCTACGAAAGAATGAATCTTAGAATGCTCATGCGTATCCCCGCCCTCCTGCTCTTCCTCGCCGCCGCTCCGTTGCTCGCCCAACCCGCCGGAAACCCGGACCTGCAAACGGTCGAAGTTATCGCGCTCTCGAGGGTCGAGCTGCCGGCCCTGTTTTACCGGGCTCCTGACAACTCTTTCGCCCCCTTGCCGGTCGGGCGCGAGTCGCGCGGCAAGCCTTTCGACTGGACGCCCGGGCCCTCTTTTGCCGTCTACCGGGAAGTCGAAAACGAGGCCGGGGAAAAGCTCATTGAGGCCCTCTTTGAAACCCCGGTGCCGCAGGGCGAGGGCGATTTGCTGATCTTCCTTTTTCACACGAAGGAAGGAAATTTGAGCAGCACTGCGATCCTCAGCGAAGACGGACGGGCGCACCGCCCCCTTTCCGCCCGGATGATCAATCTCACCAAAACCGAAATCGGCTGCGTGATCGGGGATCAAAGGCAGCGCTTGCAGCCAAGCGCCGATCTCGTCGTTCCTGTCGGCGTTTCGGCCGAGGAGCGCTTTCGCTTCGGATTTCAGTTTCTTGATTTCGATCAGATGCCGGTCCGCTCGCCCATCCGCACGCTGCGTTTTTTCAACGGCCAGACGCGTCTCACGCTGGTCTTTTCCTACCGGGAAAACGTCGAGGAAAATTCCCAAGGTCAGCTGAACCGCACGATGGAGCCGCACGCCTTCCGCATTTACGATGTGATCGCACCCGACCAAACCTGATGGCTTTGACGTCCCGTTTTCTCTTTTTCCCAGGAATCCTGATCGCCTCCGTCCTCCCCTCCTCGCCGGCCCAAGGCGCGGAATCCATTGCCGAGGCTTCGGAAAACACGCCCCAAGGCGGCCCTTTCAGCAGCCGCCATTCCCCGGAAATTCCTTCTCTCGCGGAGGGCGGCTTCGCCTTGGAGCCGTCCTTTGTCGAAACCTTCGAGGCAGCCTGGCCCGGCCCCGATTGGCGGGTCGCGAACTGGCTGCAGAACGGAACCGAAATGGCCCCGGAACGCTGCCGCAGCGAGGGCGGCACCCTTGTCCAGACGGTTCTCGCCGGAGAGCCTTACCGCGGCGGTTCGGTCCAGACCGCCCGAGAGTTCGGCTACGGCCGCTGGCTCGCCCGGGTTCGCCCGACCGCCGTGCCCGGCGCGCTCAACAGCGTGTTCATCAAGGATTGGGACGACCTCGCCACGCCGTCCTCGGACCGGGACGGCAGCATGGCGGAAGTCGATATCGAATTCCTCAGCAAGACCTTCGGCCCCGGTCGCGGCGAGGTCCACCTCGCCATCCACCTGAAGGATCGGATGAACCTCTGGAGCCGCGACATCCCGCTCGACTTCAACCCCTCGGAGGAGTTCCACGTCTGGGGCTTCGACCTCCTGCCCGACCGCGTGGTCTGGCACGTCGACGGGCGGCAGCTGGCCGTCTGGGAGGCCGACGAAACCCACTTCATCAACCCCGGCTACGAGTTCTTCCTCAACTCCTGGACCAAGGACCGGTGGATAGGCGGTCCGCCCGAGGAGGACGCCGACTACCTCGTCGACTGGGTCCGCTTCCATCCGCGCGAATCCGCCGCCGCCCCGGTCGAACCTTACCTCGCCGACTACCCCGGCGGACGGTCCGGGGCCCTCAGCTTCACCTTCGACGACGGCTTCCGCCATCAGGTCGAAAACACCCTTGAGATTATCGAACCGCTGGGCATCCGCGGCACCTTCTTTCTCATTCCCGCTTTCATGGATGGCCCGGAGCAGCGGGATAATGTCATCGACTTTGATCAAGCCCGGGCGCTGCTCGCAGCCGGCCATGAGGTGGGCACGCATGGGACCATCCAAAAGAAACTGCACGAGGCCTCCGATGAAGAATTGGACCAATTGATCAATGGCTCCTGGCAACTGCTCGCAAGTGAACTCGGGACCGCGCCCCTCAGCTACGCCGCGCCCGGCGGATCGCGGATCGATGCGCGGGTCGAAGCGGTCATCCGGGAGCGGCACGCCTTCATCCGTAAGAAGGAGTTGCTCCCGCGCGCCCGGATCATCGGCTACGGCAATACCGACTTCCGGCAATGGGACGACCTCGCGACCCGTGCGAAAATCGAGGAGGCCATCGCGACCGGCGGCTGGGTCGTCCCCATCGTCCACGCCATCGTCGCGGGCTGGTCGCCCTTCCGCAGCAAAGAGGAGTTCCGCGGCCACTGCGAGTGGATCGCCTCCCGCTCCGACGATCTCTGGATCGCCCCGATGGGCGAAGTCGGCCGCTACGTCTTCACGCGGGACGCCGCCGAACTGACGTTGCTGGAAGCCGACGAAAGCTCGGTGAGCTTCTCCATCTCCCACAAATTTCAGCCGAAAGGTGCCTTCAGTGAATTTCTTACCGTAGTCGTCCCGGTGGCGGGCGCGGAAGAAGCCTCCGCGAGGAGCGAAGCGGGCAAGCCTCTGCCAGTGACGCGAAGCGACAAGGCCCTGCTCGTCGACGCTCCGGTTGACGGTTCGGTTGTCCGGCTGGATTGGCGCACCGCCGAACCACCGGCCGCTGCGAAAGCCCCTTAGCAAGCGGATCGGATCGGCAAAGGGCTTGACAAGTCCCTTTTATCAAAAGTTTGATTAAACTAGAACACATTGAATTTTTTATGGAATATCCGAATCGAACCAAGGGCTTTGGTGCATTCACCGAAGACGCTCTTGAATACGTCATTACGACGCCTCATCCGCCACGGGACTGGTTGAACTTTTTCTGGAACGAGACCTACCTGGCTTCGACCGCCCAGAACATGAATGGGAGCTCGCTCTACCAGAACGAGGAAGGGGTCCTGACCAATCTCTTCGGCAAGCAGGACATGCGGGAGGATCCGCGCTGGCTCTACCTGCGGGATCGCGACTCCGGCGAGATCTGGTCGGCCGGCTACCTCCCGCGCTTGACCGAGCACGACCGCTTCGAGTGCCGCCACGGCCTGGGCTACACCACCCTCACGAGTGAGGCCCACGGGATCGAGCTGTCCTTCCGGGTCTTCGTTCCGCGGGAATGGTCGGGCGAGGTCTGGACCGTCACCCTGCGCAACCGCTCCGGTCGCCCGCGGAGGCTTTCCCTCTTCACCGTGGCCAACATCATGCTCGACGGCGTCAACATGCCCTACGGTTACATCGGCGGGCTCAGCGCGAGCTACGAACCCGAGGACAACTGGCTTTTCTTCCGCAACAGCACCTTCACGGTGGTCGACGAAAAATACCGGGCCTTCATGTATGCCGACGTTCCGGTCGACCACTGGGATGTCAGCAAAGAGCACTTCCTCGGCAAGACCCGCAGCTATCACGCTCCGGAACGGATTCTCGACGGACGGCTCGGCGACAGCGTGGCCAGCGCCGAGTACCAGGTCGGCGCGATGCAGCACGAGCTGGAACTCGAGCCCGACGCGGAGCAGCGCTTCAATTTCGTCCTCGGGGTCGTCCACGGTCGCGAGGATGCCCGGCAAATGAAGGCCGCCCTCGGCGACAGCGCCGCCATCGACGCCGAATTCGAGGCCCTCAAGGCGGCCCACATCGAGCGCCTCGGCGGGCTCGTCCTGCGCACCCCGGACGGCGATTTCAACCGCCTCTTCTCGGTCTGGCTCAAACACGAGCTCTACCTCATGGCCGATTGGGCGCGCTTCTATTTCAAGGGCTACCGCGACACCTGCCAGGACGCCGCCGGGATGAGCATCATCAACCCCGGCCGGGCCATCGAGATGTTCAAGCGGGCGCTCCGCAACCAGCGCAGCGACGGCTTTTGCCCACGCGCCTTCCGCGTCGCCAGCATGGATATCGCCGCCGCCGACAAGCACTACGCCGACTCCCCCAGTTGGATCAGCCACGCCCTCGACGCCATCCTCTGCGAGACCGGAGACCTCGGCCTCCTCGACGAGCTCGTCCCCTACTCCGACACGGGCGAAGGCACCGTCTGGGAGCACGCCCTCCGGGCGATGGAATTTCTCTGGAACGACCGGGGCGCCGACGGTCTCAGCCTCGTTCACTACGGCGACTGGAACGACCTCATGGACAAGGTCGGCGTCAAGGGCAAGGGGCAGGGCGTCTGGATGAGTATGGCGCTGGCCCGGGTGCTCAAACTGACCGGAAAAATCGCCGGCTGGAAGGGCGATGAGGAGACCGCCGGAACCTGTGAAGCGCGGCACGCCGAACTCCGCCAGACCATCCTCGAGAAGGGCTGGGACGGCGACCATTTCATCTATTCCATCAACGACGACGGCATGAAAATCGGGACCCGGGAGGCCGCCGAGGGCAAGATTTTCATCAACCCCCAGTCCTGGTCGCTCCTCGGCGGCATCGTCGACGCGGAGGCATACACGCGGATCGCCGAAGGGATCGAGCCGCATGTCGACACCGAGGTCGGCCCGGTCCACAACTGGCCCGCCTTCACCGAATACCATCCCGGGATCGGCCAGTTGAGCGGCACCCCGCCCGGCTTCTTCACCAACGGCAACGTCTATTGCCACGCGGCCGGCTTCAAGGTGGCGGCCGACTTCGATGCGGGTCGCGCGGACAAGGCCTTCGACACCTTCATGCGCATCCTTCCCGCCGAAGAAAAGTCGGAACCCTACGCCCAGGCCAACGGTTACGTCGGCCCGACCGCCTTGCGAATGAAGCACCACCGCTCCGACGACCCCTGGAGAACCGGGACGGTGGCCTGGAACTTCCTCAACTGCGTCGACCGCCTGCTCGGCTTCCGCCGCGCCCTTGAAGGCTTCCACCTTCGTCCGCTGATCCCTTCCCACTGGGACGAGCTCAGCTACGACCGGCCCTTCCGCGGCACCGTCTTCCGGATCGAGATCCGGAGGGGCGAGGAACCGGGCATCCTCCTGAACGGCAGGCCGGTGGAGGACGACTTCATCGCCGTGCCCAAGGACGGCCTGGGCCGGGACGAGGCGCACGTCGTCTGCACCCTCCCGGTTCTCCGGGAGGTTTTAGAGACCGGCCGCCGAGAGCCATGAGCAGGCCCGTCGTCGCTTCCCTCAACGGCTCCTGGGACCTCGTCTTCGACCCGGAGAATAGCGGTCTGTCGAAAGGCTGGCCGCAGGCTTTTCCCTCCGCCGATGCCGAGCCCGTTCCGGTCCCCGGGGTGATCGAGCAGGTGCGTCCCGGCTACGATGGCGTCGCCTGGTACCGCACCCGCTTCAGAGCACCCGCGCCCGTCGAGCACGGACGCATCCTGTTGCGCTTCGGCGCGGTCGCCTACTACTGCGAATGCTGGCTCAATGCCGCAGCCCTGGGCGCTCACGAGGGCGGGTTTTCGCGCTTTGAGTTCGATCTCACCGGGCAGCTGCACGAGGGGGAAAACGAACTGGTCGTCCGGGTCGTCAATCCGCCCTCCGACCGGGAGGTCGACGGCTTTCGGGCCGGCGCTCCGCTCAACCAGAGCAACATTCCGGTCAGCAAAGCGGCCTGGTATTTCAGTTTCGGCGGGATCTGGCAGGACGTCGATCTCATCGCCGTCGGCCCCGTCCGCGTCGAGCACTGCTTCGTCAAGCCGGATCCCCACACCGGAACCATCGCCTGCGAATTCAGCCTGCTGAACACGGTTGCCGAGAGCCCGGGCGAGCTGCGCCTCCGGGTCCATCCGGCCAAAGATCCGGACAAGACCGCCGCATCCGGGCAGTTTCCCCTCACGCTTGCCCCGGGTGCCAACGCTTTGGAGCGGAGCCTAAGCATCGAAGCACCGCGGCTCTGGTCACCGGAAGACCCTTTTCTCTACACCCTGGTCGTGGAGATCCTCCAAGAGGGGCGGGTCATTCATCACCACGAGGAGCGTTTCGGCCTGCGCGAGTTCACCATCGAGGACGGCCGCTTTGTCCTCAACGGCGAGCCCATCATCCTCAAAGGCTTTTTGCAGCAGGGCATGTATCCGCGCAGCCTGATCACGCCGCATGAGCGCGCCATGGCGGTCAAGGAACTGCGGCTGCTCAAGGACCACGGCTTCAATTTCCTCCGCGCCCACCTCCGTCCGCCCGAGCCCTGGTATCTGGATCTGGCCGACGAGATGGGCATTCTGATCGAGGGTGAGCCGGCCATCGGCTGGATCACCAATTCGCCGGAAACCGAGGAACGCTGCCTCCGCGAGATCGAGTCCATGCTGCTGCGCGACCGCAACCACCCCTCGATCGTCTTCTGGTGCCTGCTCAATGAAGCCTATCACTTCCTCGGCTTTACCATGGAGCAGGTCCGGGCCCTGACCGACCGCCTCGCCCGCAACGCCCGCAGGCTCGATCCCACGCGGTTGATGATGGACACCTCCGGCGGCGCGGGCAGCGGCACCGAGGCCGGGACCTCCGTCATGCTGCCCAATTCCGAGACGACGGCGACCATGATCGACGCCCACGCCTACTGCCCCATCCCCCCGCGGGACCGCGATCTCGAAGCCTATCGGTGCGACGGCAAAGACGGCATGGTGCTGTTCATCAGCGAATTCGGCGCTCCCGAAGCCCCGCCCGACTTTCCCTCCGTCCTCGCCCGCTACACCCCCGCCGAACGCGGGCTCGGGCTCGAGGATTACCGGCTGCATCAGGACTTTTACGACTCCCTCCGCGCGGCCTTCGACGAGGGCCGTCTCGACCGCTGTTTCGCTTCCGTCGACCAATTGATCGAACGAGCCAACACCCTGCGGGCCGACGACATCCGGCTCATCACCCTGGCCCAGCGCAGCAACCCGAAGCTCGCCGGGACGGTCTTCTGCCAACTGGCCGACGCCAGCGGCGAAATGTTCGGAGCGACCGATGTCTGGCGTGAGAAAAAACCCGTCTTCGACGGCTTCGCGCAGGCCTGCCAGAGCCCCCTGCTAGCACCGGAAGCGAGCCCCCGGCTGATCGTCCAAGGCGAGTCGATCCGCCTCCGCGCCGTCCTGCTCAACGAAAAGTTCCGGGGCGGGAAGCGGGTCGCCCGCCTGACCCTCGTCGATGCCGGGAACCAGCCGCTGGAGACGCTCTTCGAGGGCGGGGTCGACGCCACCGAATCCATCCAAACCGTTTTCGAAACCACCCTGCGCGGCGACTGGCCCGTCGGCGAATACCGGCTTGTCGCCCGGCTCGACGACGGCGGCGATTCGGCGCCGCGCGAGCAATCCGTATCCCTGCGCGTCCTCCCGCCCCCCTCGCCGCGCGCCCGGCGGATCGCCGTGTTCGAGCGGAAGGGCGAGATCGCGGCGGCCTCTGCCGACGGCGGTATCGCGGTCGACCTCTTTACCAACAACTACCGCGATAAAAGCGTCCCCGTTTTTCTCGACCTCCGGGAGATCCCCGAAAACCGGGCCCAGCGCGCCGAAATCCTCGGTCAGGTCCGCAAGCTGGTCGAAGTCGGCGGCACCGCCGTGCTTTTCCGACCCGAGCCGCTGTTGCTCTACGAGCACCTCCTGCCCTACCTGATTCGACCGGAGGGCATGATGCGCACCCTCGCCTACGTGGCGGATCATCCCCTGACGGAGGGACTGCCGACCAACGACATCGCCGGCTTCGAATACGCCGAGGTCCTCGACACCCGCGCCGACAAGGCCGCCGACATCGTCGCCGCCGGCGGCGAAATCGTCATCGGTGCCCTCTGGTCCCACATGTGGACCCGCCCCGCCGACTACCGTCATGGAGCCCTGCTCTACTCGCTTCCGATCGGCCGGGGCCGGGTGTTCATCTGCAACCTCGATCTCTTCGCCGCCTTCGAGCGCTCTCCCGTCGCCCGGCAGCTCTTCCTGAATCTGGCCAACCATGCCGCGTCCGTCATCCGGCCCGGTGGCGAACAGTTCCTCCTCTCCCGCTGCATCGATCCGCTCCCCGAAGGCGCGCTCGAGAGCCTGCCCTGAACCCACCCCGCCGCCCCCGCCATGCGCCGAACCGATCGCCCCAACATCCTCTTTCTCTTCTCCGACCAGCAACGCGCGGACACCATCGGGGCCCTCGGCAACCCCTTTGCCAAGACCCCCCATCTCGACCGGCTCTGCCGGGAAGGCACCGCCTTCACCTCCGCCTACAGCCCCTCGCCGGAATGCGTCCCGGCGCGCTGCTGCGTCCTCACCGGGCACTATGTCAACCGCCACGGCTGCGGCTGCAACGAGCAATCCATGCCCCCGGCCGACACCCCCAGCTTCATGTCGCGGCTGGCCGAGGCGGGCTACCGCACCCACGGCGTCGGGAAGTGCCACTTCACCCCGGACCCGATGGCCCTGCGCGGCTTCCAAACCCGCGAGACTTCCGAGGAACTGTCCGGCCCGGAAGAACGGAACGACTACTTCGACTTCGTCCGTGATCAGGGTTACGCGCATGTCCTCGAACCGCTCGGCGTCCGCGGCGAGATGTATTACATCCCCCAGCCCGCCCAGGTCCCCGAGGAAGTCCACCACTCCCGTTGGGTGGCCGACCGCTGCCGCGATTTCATCGACGCGCAGGCCGGAAGCGACCAACCCTGGCTGCTCTACGCGGGCTTCATTCATCCGCACCCGCCTTTCAATCCGCCCAATCCCTGGCACAAGCTCTTTCGTGCGCCGGAAATGCCCCTTCCGCACCTGCCGGCCGGCTACGAAGCCCTCCACTGCTTCATCAACCGCTACCAGAACCGCTACAAATACCGGGACCGGGGACTCGACCTGAACCTGATCCGCTGCATCCGCGCCTACTACCACGCCTGCATCAGCTTCCTCGATTACCAGGTCGGCCGCATCCTCGAAACGCTCGAAGCCAAGGGCCAACTCGAGAACACCCTGATTGTCTTTTCCTCGGACCACGGCGAGCTCCTCGGCGATTTCGGCTGCTTCGGCAAACGCAGCTTCCATGACGCCGCCGCCCGCGTTCCCCTGATCGCGCGCTGGCCCGGACAGTTTCCCGCAGGCGAAATCTGCGACGCCCCGGCCAGCCTCGTCGACCTCGCGCCGACCTTCTGCCGGGCCGCCGACGCCGAACCGACTCCCGAGGCCGACGGCTGCGACCTCCGCGAGCTCGCCCGCGGAGAAAACGAGCGGGAGGCCGTCTTTTCCCAGTATAATCGGGGCGACAACACCCTCGCGATGGTCTTCGGCCGCGACTACAAATACATCTGGAGCGCACCCGACCAACGGGACTATCTTTTCCGCCGCGACGACCTGCCCGAGACCCGCGATCTGGCCGGAAACCCGGGACATCACGCCGCCCGCGAAGCCATGCGGACGCTCCTGACCGCGCACCTGCGGGAAGGGAACTTCGCCGACGAGGTCCTGACGCTAGAAGGCGAGTTCCGCCCGGCCCCGGTCCGCAGCCTCCCGGCCAATCCCGACGCCGGCCTGATCTACCAGGACCCCGGGCACCGGAGCTTTTCCTTTCCTCCGCCCTACCGCGACTGATCCCGGCGAACGGGAAGCCGCCGCGCACCCCCCCGCGAAATCCTCGCCCACGGCAACCGCATGAATCCTTTCGGCGCGTTCCACGACCATGCCGACCCCATTCCCCGGAGCGGACCGACCAGCTATGCCAGCGAGGACCGGATGTGGAAGGACGCTTGGCTGCTGCGCCCGCAAGGCGTCACCCGAGCCCCGGTGCTGGAGATTTGCGAGACGAGCTGAGGCGCTCCACCCATCCCACGCTTTAATGTTAAAGCGTAGCCAAGGCTTTCATTTCCGGGCGGTCGGGGGCATCACTGGACTGCGTGGACCGGCAGGCCGCCGGGCGAAGACGTCACTTCAAATAGTCATTCTTTCTCACCTCCCCATCCGCAATGCCTTCATCGACTGAAAAGAACGGCCTCAATCAGGCTCACCATGAAACCGAGGTTTGCATCGTCGGCGGCGGTATGGCCGGACTTTGCGCGGCGATCGCCTCGGCCCGCAACGGTGCCCGCACCCTCCTGCTCCAAGACCGTCCGATGTTCGGCGGCAACGCCTCCTCCGAAGTGCGGATGTGGATCTGCGGCGCGCATGGCAAAAACAACAAGGAAACCGGCATCCTCGAAGAGATCCAATTGGAGAACCTCTACCGCAACCCGGATAAAAACTACTCCGTCTGGGACCATGTGCTCTGGGAAAAGGCCCGCTTCCAGCCGAATTTGGACTTCGAGTTGAATTGCTCCGTCACCGACGCCCGCTGCGAGGACGGCCGGATTGTCGAGCTCAAGGCCTGGCAACTGACGACGCAGACCTGGCACCGGATCCGGGCGGACTATTTCATCGACTGCTCCGGCGATTCCATCCTCGGCGCGGTCACGCCGGCGGAGTGCCGCTGGGGCCGGGAAAGCCGCCACGAGTTCGACGAGGACATTCAACCGGAAACGGCGGACCGCCGGACGATGGGAAACACCATCCTCATCCAAACCCATCACGCCGATACCCCGCAGAGCTTTACGCCGCCGAAGTGGGCTTACCGCTTCGACTCGCCCGACGAGTTCCGGCACCGTCTCAAGGGCATCCGTCCGCACAACTTCTGGTGGCTCGAACTGGGCGGCATCCAAAATACGATCCGCGACAGCGAGTCCATCCGCGACGAATTGCTGCGCAGCGCCTACGGAGTCTGGGACTACATCAAAAACCGGGCACCCGAACGCGAAAAAGCGGAAAACTGGGCCATCCACTGGATTGGCATGCTGCCGGGTAAGCGCGAAAACCGCCGCTTCGTCGGGGATTATACCATGACCCAAAACGACATCGAAGCAGGCGGCATCTTCGAGGACACGGTCGCCTTCGGGGGCTGGTCGATGGACGACCATCACCCGGCCGGCCTGCTCTACCCCGATGCGCCGACGATCTTCCACCCCGCACCGTCGCCCTACGGCATCCCTTTCCGTTGCCTCTATTCGCGCAACATCGACAACCTGCTCTTCGCCGGTCGCAACATCTCGGTGACCCACGCCGCCCTCAGCTCGACCCGGGTCATGGCCACCTGCGCCGTGATCGGCCAGGCGGCCGGGACGGCGGCCGCCCTGTGCGCCCGTCGCGGGGTGACGCCCCGTACCCTCGGCCGCGATCGCATCCGGGAACTGCAGGACTGCCTGATGTTCGACGATTGCTTCCTGCCCGGATTTCAGCGCGAGATCGACGGGCTCGCCCGGGCCGCCACCCTGTTGGCGGAGGGCGAGCATCCGGAAGCCCTCCGCGACGGTTTCGATCGCGACCGGGAATCGGCGGATCACCACTGGACGGGCAGGCCGGGGGACGCGCTTGAATACCATTGGAAAACGGCCGTCGGCATCGGGGGCGTGCGCATCGTTCTCGATTCGAATTTGAACAACAATAAACGGATGCCCTGCCGCTACCCCGTCAGCCGAAAGGCCGGCGCGGTCCCGCGCTCCCTTGTGCGGAGTTTCCGCGTCGAGACCTGCGACGCCGCCGGACGCTGGTCGACCGCTTGCCACATCACCGAGAACCGCCAACGGCTCGTGCTGCTGTCGCTGAAAACCCAAGCCAAAGGCCTCCGGCTCGTGCCGGAATCCACCTGGGGCGATGAGACGGTCCGCATCTATGCCTTCGAGGCCACCGAGCAGGCCGAGGCGAAAATTCCCGTGATTGAAGAAGCCCCCAGCTTCGCCGAAGTCCGCGCCCGTCAGGACGCCGCGGACATGGCGCCGCCCGCGAAATCAAGCGGTTCTCAAGTGGCGGGCGGGCATTCGGCTTGAGGGCGCACTTTGGGGCTCGGACCAGGGGCCGGCGGTGATGAACGCTTCAAGCATAGCCGCCGCCCTCGACTACCGGGATTTCAGTCCGGCAAATGCCCGACGAGAACCCCGAGATCTGAAATGACCTCTTGCCCCGTCTCCGCACTGGTCGCGACCACGCAGAAGCGGTAGCCCCGCGCCACCTTGGCCCTGAGGTCGACCGCATAGTCGCCCTGCGGCCCGACCGTGACCTCGGCGCGGCCGAAGCTGATCCCGTAGGCGGGCAGACGGGAAAGGCCGTTCATCGTATCCAGGGTCATCTCGCCCAGCGCTTCGGGATACGGAGCCGGCCAGCCCCGGGATGCACCCGAATTGGTCAACTCGGGCCGGTCGTAGGGCGGAGCGATCAAGCGGTTGTCGCTCCATTCGCGTGGCTGATGGAGAAATCCCCGGGCAGCGGACCAGCAGGTGCCGCCTCCGATGTCCCACCAGCTGTGCGCGAAGAGGGTGCTCTCGCCGACTTTACCGTTGCCGAAGATGCTGGTGCGGATGCCTAACCACGATCCGTCATGACGTCCGAGGAAGCCCACGACGAAGACATCGATGGCCTTGTCGACCGCGCCTTGGCGAAACCACATGGCGTTCCACGAGGCCATCTGGGCGTTCGACGTGCCGTCGCGGACGTCTTGGAAGAACATCCTCGGATCGCCGTTCGGCACTCCGTTGGCGATGCAGAACTGTGCCAGAATGTTCTCGGGTTCCTCTTTGCCCCGTCTCGCCGCGGACAGGACGAAAGCATCGGAGTGCGGGTTGGAGAGGTGATATCCCGTGGCCGGATTGACGTTGTTCGGCCCGGTCGGCTTGGTCCGGCCCCACTGCGGCTCGGCCGTGTTGCCCTCGATGGTGTTGTTGAAGATCCAGGAATTCGTCGTGTTGTTGGTCCCTGGCTGGACCACCCGGGCGCCTGCGGGCTGGGGTGCGGCTGTCCATTCCTCGATGGTTGCGCCGTCTTTGTAGCGCAAGGGCGGATCCACGTAGACATTGCGCAGGTCCGCGTTCTTGGAAACGGTTACCGCGTCGGCGTAATAATCGCGGAAGCCGACTCCGAAAAGGCTCAGCGAGCCTTCATCGTTGAGCCGGTTCTGCTGCTGGACGGTCGAAGCGTAGCCGTCCACCAGCATGAGGTGACCGGAATTCTCGACGAAGAAACGGGTATTGGATTCGAAGCCGAAAATTGCCACCACGCCGTCATCCGTCACCGTGATTTCAGGAACCTCAAGTCCGGTGAAATCGAAGCGCTCGATGATGATCGGATCGCCCTGCTCGCCCCCGCTGGCGATCAGGCGGCCGGTGGATTGGGAGACGAACATAGGCAACTCCGGCAGATCGTCCCCGTCGAAGCGCGGACCGGGAACGCGGGTGGGGCCGAAATAGGCCCGCGGGTCGTCGTCGAAAGCCCGCATCCGTTCGTACACCGTGCCACCGGGCAGGCGCGCCATCAGGTCGGGAACCAAATAGACGTTCAGCTCGACCCGGTCGCCGGGATTCGCACGGCCCTGAATGGTCAGCGGGATCGACTTGGAGGCGGCATCGTAGGCGCCGGGCCGCACCCCCGAAATCAAATGGCCGCCGCGCGCGACCGGAGACGAGGGCCCCGCGTCGGACTGGAACAGGCGGAGCGCCTCCTCCGCCCATCGCACGGCCGGGTCGGGGGAAGTTTCCGCCTGAGCCCATCCGGCAACGGGCGCAAGGAGAACCAAAACAAGGAGGCGGAGGGCCGCCGCCCGCAGGGCCGGGATGACGGAGCCCGGAGGTTTTATAAGGGGCATTGGAAACATCATAGCTTTGATTAAGGAGTGGCGTCAAAGTTAGCAAGGTCAAAGAAACTCGCGCGGGATCGATACGGCGGCGAGTCCGCTCCAGCCGACGAAGTCCGGCGCGGACATCCCGCCTTGGGCGCGACGTTCGGGATCGTAGTTTTCCCAAAAGGTCCCGGTCTCGCGAAACACCTGGTTTACGGCAGCGACATATTTCCGGGCGATGGCTTTGGCCACGTCCATGGCACCGTTCAGGGCCAATCCTTTGAGCACCATGTAATTGGTCGGCGCCCAAGTGCCCCCGCGCCAGTATTTGCCGCCTTCCGTGTAGTCGGGGTCGCTGGCGGCAAGGGACGGCACCGGCGTGGGACGGCCGAAGTGCCGCTCGTCGGTCAGCAGGTCGATCACCCGCGGCAGGCGTTCCCCGGGCACGATTCCCGCCAGCAGCGGCCAGAAGCCGCCGATGTGCAGGTGCGGAATCCATTCGCCGTAGCCAAGGTCGACGTAGGCCCCCAGTTCCTCGTGCCACATGCGCTCGTTGATCCGGTCACCCAGCTCCGCATGCTCGGCCCGCCAGACGGCGGCATCCGCCGCGTGTCCGAGAACCTCGGCCATTTCCCCGAGGAACCGGGCGTCCATCGCCATTTGGCCCGACATGTCGATGAAACGCCCTTGGAGATTCCAGGCGTAAGCGTCGGAGTCGAGGTAGTGACGAATCCATTTGTTGATCTCCACCCCGGGCCCCACGAAGGCCTCGCGGAGCTTGATGCCTTTCCCGTCGTCCTTCCAGCCCGTCGGCCAGCGCGGCAGGTTGTCCATGCCGCAGCCGAGGGGACAGCCCGTATAGAGTCCGTCCTCCATCCGGAAGGTTTTGCGGCAATACTCGTGATGCCGTTTCAAGTGCGGGTAAACCTTGGCGAGTCGCTGCCGGTCCCCGCGCAAGGCGTAGAGTTCGCTTTCCGCCCAAGCCAGGAGGATCATGCCCCAGCTGACCGGGTGGCCTTTGAGGAACTTCGGCTGCCCGTTCGGCTGGAATTGGCGGTTGATGAAGCCATCCTCGTCCTGCAAACGGTAAAAATGATCGAGCGATTCGGTCACGGGAAACGCGTCGCCGAAGTGCATCGCCCACATGCAGGTGGTGGCGGTGTCGCCCATAAAAAGATCCTTGAAGGCGCCGCCGGTGGGGAGGCGTGGCTGAATCGTGCCCGGGTCCGAGGGCAGTTCGTTCATCTTCTTCAGCGCGATGCGTTGGGCCGCGGCTTCGAGGTCGAGTCGGTCTTGGGTGGAGATCATGGGTCGGCGTTTGGCGTCGAGACGGTTCAGTCGTAACACGCTCTCACCTCAGGCTCTAAAGGTAATTGACTCTGCCGTTCGCAAGACGCTGGGCGGGGCCGGCAAGGTTGGATTCTTTGCCGTCCGCGGCGGTTTCATAGTGATAGCTCGTCACGGTGCCGTCATCCAAGAGTCGTGGCTCGCCCTCGGGACGGACGGGCAGCATGGTTTTGATGCGGGTGGTGCCGATGATCCATTCCAGCAAATGGCGGCGGCAGGCCTCGACCGTTTGGGCATGCGCCGGGTCGTGATAAAGGTTGCGCGTCTCGTTGGGATCGGCTTCCAGATCATAGAGTTCGCCGACATCCTCCCCTCCCCCCATTTCGCGCTGGTAATGCACGAAGCGCCATCTGCCCCAGCGCAGGCTCTTGCTCCACGGGTTTTCGGTCACCGCGACTTCGCGCACGGTTTTGTCCGCGCCGGACAGCAGCGCGCTGATGTCCCGGCCGTCGACCGTTTCCATGGGCGGCACGCCACAGAGGGCGCACAGGGTGGGCGCGGCGTCCACGCTTTCCACGAGTCCATCCACGACCCGGCCCGCCGTCGTATGGCCGGGCACCCGCCAGATCATGGGGATGCGGCAGACCGCGTCCGAGCAAATGCCCGGCGCTTTTTCCAGCAGGCCGTGTATCGCGTGATAGGCGCCGTGGTCACTCGAATAGATGATGATGGTATTGTCGTGTAAATCCCGCTCTTTCAGCATCCGGATCATGCGGCCGAACACGTCGTCCATCTGGGTGACGCAGGCCAGGGTGCCGCGCCAGGCCCGGCGCGCGAGGTCCCGTGGTTCCCCCTCCTGGCCGGGGTCCATGGTTCCCTTGGTCCGGCAATAATTCCACATGCGCTGGAAGTGTGCGGGCCGGTGCTTGGGTTCCACGTCGTAGGTTTCCGGCAGGGCCAGATCCCCGGGATACATGTCCCAGAATTCCTTTTGGGGCAGCAATGGGTGGTGCGGCTTCTGGTAGGCGATTTGCACGAGGAAAGGCTGGTCCGGCGACTCGTCGATGAACCGGAGGGCGCGATCCGTGGCCCAGCGTTCCATGGTGTGCTCGTAGGGTAATTCCGAAGGGCGGGCGTCCCACTTGGGATCGCGCAACCAGGGGTTCGGGGCGGAATCTTCCAGATGGCGCAACCCGGCCTGCTCCAGCTCATCGTAGAAAGCGGAGTGCCCATGGAGGCCGGTCTCGCGCTCGTAGGCGTCGGCAAACAGATCGACGTCGTCCGCCACCCAGTTGCGGGGATCGCAGGGCAGGTGCAACTTGCCGAGGCCGGCGGTCCGGTAGCCATGCGCCCGGAAATGCCGGAACAAGCTGGGCAGTTCGAAGTTGGCCGGGCCGGAAAGCCCGTAGTAGCCGTGGTTGTGGCAATACTGGCCCGACAGCCAACAGACGCGGCTGGGCGTGCAGATCGGATTCTGACAGTAGGCCTGAGTGAACCGGACGCCCTCGGCGGCAAACCGATCGAAGTTCGGCGTGATGGCCTGGGGGTGCCCGGCGCATTGCAGCAAGTCGGCGTTGTGCTGGTCGGCCAGCACCAGAATGACGTTAGGGGGCTTCATAAGTCTTCTCTCAGTGGCATGGTCCCAGCGGGCGCGGGAATTAAAGCGCCGCTGGAGTAATCGAAGTTGTTGCCCCAGCGAATATCCGTGGTGGCTTGCGGGGTGTAGAGGTATTCGCCGTTGGCGTTCGCACCGCCCTTTGCCTCGCTCAGCAGGCCGGTTAGGCGCTGGCGGAGTTCTTCAAGGGTCACCGCATGCCCGTTCCCGGCCGCGAGGTTAGTCGTTTCGTGCAGATTGTTATCGAGGTTGAACAGTTCTTCGTGGTTCGGCGACTCATCCTCGAGGCAGGAGGCACTGTTGAAGTGGATGCCGTGGCGGCGCTCCCATTGCCCGAGGTAGTGCGAAACCCGGCTCGGCGTGCAGAGCGGGCTGGTGCAGAAGGCCTTACTGAAGCGCACCCCCTCACGGGCCAAGGCATCGAGATGAGGCGTCTTGAGGATGGGGTGCCCGCAGCAGCCGAGTTGCGCTGCCCGATGGTCGGCCCCCAGGATGTAGATCATGTTGGGACGCTTCCCCATGGTCATTCCGCCTCCACTTCGGCGACCCGCACGACCAGGTGGGAGCCGTAATCGAATCCCGTGCAATTCACCGCCAGCAGGCGCGCGTCCGTATTCTGACTGAAGGCGAGGGTTTGATCATTATCGCACCAGCGCACCCGGCGCACCGGCCGGTCGATCCCGCGGATGCAACGGGGACCCTCACGGCCCTCGCTGAGCGTGACGTTGGGATTGCCATCGATCGTGACGTCGAAGCAGAACCAGTAGTAACGGCCCCGGTGGGATAATACAAAATCGCGCCCTTCACACCTGAGGGTCGTCGGTCTTCCCCGGTAGAGCACCTCCCCCACCTGGCGGCACCAATCGCCGACCCGTCGAAACATCGCCGCTTCGAGGTCCGGGATCGAGCCGTCCGCCATCGGCCCGATGTTGAGCAGGTAGTTGCCGGCATACCGGCGGCACAGGGCCAAATCCTCGATCATCTGCGCCACCGACCGGTAACTGTAGTCCCGGTCGGCTCGTCCCCAGTGCTGGTTGGGCGTCTGACAGGATTCCCCGGCCGTGTATTTGCTTTTCCCGGCACGGTCGATCCCGGTCACCCGGTTCCGCTCGAAAGTAACGGCGTCGACCTCGGGGTGAGCGCTCTGCCCCAGCGCCCAAAGCCCGGAATTGTTGATAAGGATCGCCTCGGGCTGGTGTTGGCAATCCTGCCGTAGAAGCGGTCGTGCTGCCAGTCCGCGTGTTTACGGCTCCAGTCGCCATCGAACCAGAAGCCGCCGATCTCGCCGTATTGGGTGCAAAGAAGCTCGATCGAGGCATAGAGGTAATCCAGATACTCCGCGAATTCCGCTTCCGTGCAGGTCGCGGTATTGAGCCCGCGCCAATGCCAGTCCAAGGTGGTGTGGTAAAACATGGGCACGATGCCTCCCGCCCGACAGGCGTCCACGAACTCGCGCACGAGATCGCGGCCGGCCGGGCTGTGCATCACGTCGAAATCGGAAAGACCTTGGGTGTCGTAGAGCGAAAACCCTTCATGGTGCCGGGTGGCGAAGGTGATGTAGCGCATCCCCGCATCTTTGGCCAGACGGACGTAGGCGCTGGCGTCGAAACCGTCCGCCGTGAACTCACGGATGAGCGCCGGATAGTCGGGATGGCAGCCCGGTGTGCGCAAGCGGATCCACTCGCCGCGGCCGAGCAGGCTGTAGAGGCCCCAGTGGACAAACAGGCCGAAGGCCAGTTCTTCAAAGCGGGCCACCCGGGGCAGGGGCGATGGAAAAGCTGCGTCTTTGGGCTTCATTGAATCGATGCTCCTGATTCTTCAGATGTCATTTTCTCTTTGCCTCGAACTTTCACGAAACGAGGATAGGAAATTAAACGCTCAACATCCATAGCACTAGAAGACCTTTTCATGACATTATCTGCTTCCGCTGAAGTCGTGGCTCATCTGGGCGGCTTACTGGAATCCGTGCCCGAATACGGCTCGTTCAGGATCGCCCGCATGGGCCGTCTGACCGTTCCTCCGGGCTGGGGAGGCCAGCAACCGAGTCGGGTGGACGATTACCACCTGCTCTACGTGAAAGGGGGCTCGCCGGTTTATGGGATCGAGGGTCAGGAAGTCCGCTTGCATGGCGGTCAAGTCGTCTTTCTCGGAAAAGGCGTCGAAATCACCCTCGCCCAGGATCCCGCCGACCCGCCCCAGATCATCACCCTGCGCTTCGAGCTTCGCCCGCGGAGCGGTGGCGGAAGCAGGCCGGGCCTTCCCGGCGATCCGGTGGCCCTTGTGCTCCATCCCACCCGCTGGACCCACCTGGCCATGATGTTCGAGCAGCTCTTCGAAGCCTGGACGCTCAACCAGTATGCGCTGCATCGCAATGCCACCAGTATGCAAATCCACAGTATTCTCTGGGCGATACGGGAAGAATGCCGCAGCCGCCTGAGCGCTTCACCGGGACGCGATCCTCGCCTCGAGAAGGCCCGGCAGCGCCTCGACGAGGAACCGGAAGTCAATTGGCGGGTGGCCGAGCTCGCCCGCTTCTGCGGGATGTCGGAAAGCCATTTTTCGCGCCGCTTCCATCTCTACACCGGGCTGTCGCCCAAGGCTTATCAATTGCGGGCCCGCATGCGCCACGCCCGTATGCTGCTGGAGGACGGGGACGACAGCCTGCAGGCGATCGCCGCCTGTCTCGGCTACAGCGATCCCTTCGTTTTCTCCCGGCAGTTCAAGAAGGCCTTCGGCATCGCGCCCTCCAAGCTGCGCGCCCGTTGAGCGGGCCGCCGACCCCGGGGAGCGACCCGCCCGTCGAAGCCGTACGCTTTAATTTTAAAGCAATACCGGGGCGGGAAAGCCTTTGATCTTTTGAGGCCGATCCGGTTTGACGGACGGGTATCGACTGAAACCTCCGTCCAGGATCTTGCATGTCCTCCCTTTTTTCCGGCCCCCCGCGATTCCACAGTCCACGCCGCATCGGCGTCCGCCCCGGCTCGCCGCTGTTGCACCGCCTCGGGGTGACCGGTACGCGTCCCATCGAGATCATCCCGGACGGACTTCCCGAAGGCCTGCGGCTGGAGGCGCTTGAACAGGCTTGGCAATTGCGCGGCCGCCCCCCGTCCTCCGGCACGATCACACTTCACCTGGTCGCCCGCAACGCGGACGGGGAGGCGAAGCAGAAGCTGGAAATCACGGTGGGCGAACAACTCACCTACGCCCCCCCATGGGATTCAACAGCTGGAACTGTTTCGGCCTGGAATGCACGCAGGACCGGATCGCGTCGGTGGCGCAGGCGATGGCCGCCAAGGGGCTGGCGGACCTCGGCTGGGGCTATGTGAACATCGATGACGGCTGGCAGGGGGAGAGCCGCAACGCCGAGGGCGCGGTGCAGCCGGACCCGGACGCTTTCCCGGACATGGCGGGTCTGGTGGAGGACATCCACGGTCTCGGTTTGAAGGCCGGCATCTATTCCACCCCTTGGACCCGCAGTTTCGGCGGACGTCCCGGCTGCTCCAGCGGCGTTCCCCGGGCACAGATCCGGGACGAAAGCCGGGGATGGTTCGTCGGGGAACAGACCTTCGAGGAAGCCCATGCCCGGCAGTGGGCGGCGTGGGGATTCGATTATCTCAAATACGACTGGAACCCCATGGACCTCGCCAGCGGGCGACGAATGGCCCGCGCGCTTCGCCGGTCGGGCCGGGATATTTTTTTCAATCCCGTCAACTCGATGCGGGACGAGGACCCGCACGCCTGGGCGGAGATCGCGGACGCCTTTTTCCTCTGGCGCGAGCGTGAAAGAGGCGATCGGGACATCGAGGATACTTGGGAAAGTATTTCCGGGATCGGGTTTCGCATGTCGCCTTGGCGCCGGGTCGCCCGGCCGGGTCACTGGAACGATCCCGACATGCTGGCGCTGGGCCCGGTGGGCTGGGGGCAGCCGCGTCCCAACCGGCTCAGCCCGGATGAGCAGCGCACTCATATGAGTCTCTGGGTCCTGCTCGCGGCCCCCCTGCTGATCGGCGGGGACATTGCCCGTTTGAGCGAAAGCGAACTGGCCCTGCTGACCAATCCGGACGTGCTCGACATCCACCAGGATCTCAAGGGGGAAACCGGTGCGCGGATCGCCCTGGAGGAGGGGCGGCAGATCTGGGCGAAGGGCCTGGCCGACGGATCGCTGGCCGTCGGTCTGTTCAACCTCGAGGATTCCCCCCGGTCGATGGCATTCCGGCCTGCGGCGTTCGGGCTCCCCTCACTGACCTTCGCGCACAACCTGTGGACCGGAGAGGCGCTCACCCGGGTCGGCTCTTCTCTCGAAGCCGAGGTGCCCGCTCATGGCGTCGCATTTTTTCGCGTCGAGGCGGAAAGGCCCATCGACAGTTCCTTTATCGACGCCCTTCAGCCGCCCCCGGCCGCCGGATCTCTCCACGCCAGATACTGACGCGAGAGATCCCGCCACCGTCATCCACTAACTAGCCGTCGGGGCGTTTGGCGGGGTGACCACGGCGTGCTCCAGATCGAGGATTTCAGCGAGCGCGACAAGCTCCCGGGCATGGTGGCCGACCCCGAGGGCGAAGTGGTGGGTCGGTCCTTCGGCCACCCAGCGTTTGAGGAAGCTGCGCAGGTCGGGCTTGAAGATGCCGTGCGTGTTGGTGTTGCCGGTGGGCGGGATCGGGCGGTCGGCGGACTCGCCCTCGGCGATGACGAACTTGAACTTCCCGGCGGCGGTCTGCCCGATGCTCAGCATGGTGATCGGGCCCTCCTTGATCCGGAACTCGACCCCTGCCCCGCTGCCGGGCTTGCCGTGGTATTTTTTAAGGCTCCGAATGACCGGTTTTCCGGCTGCGATGTTGATGTGGTGCGGGCCGTCGTGACCGACCAGGACGCTGTCTCTCTTGAAGTCGATGGGGTGGAATTCGGCGAAGCTTCCGCCGATATCGAGCCGATCGAAAATCAGCATGGCGATGCAGGTCTTGATGTCGAACTCGCCGCACATGGGGAAGCCTCCGCCGGTCAGGAGCGAGTTGGCCACGATCAGGTTGGTCACCATCGTCCGGACCTCGGAGCCCGGTTTGCCCTCGTAGTAATAGGCGAATCCATCGAGCTTTTTGGCTTGGATCAGGCCTTCGAGGGCGACGCCCGCCCGGGCCGCATTTTCGAGGTCCGCCGCCGTCAACTTCTCGGTCAGCGGATCGGATTTCGGATCCGGCGTATCGAAAAACTCCAGGATGCGGGCCTTCCAGCGCTCGATCGACCCGGCTTCCGCGCTCTCGTAGAACTCGTAGAGGTCTTCCGGTTCCACCGCCACCACATGCGGGCCGAAAGCAGCGGTGATCGCGGTGGGGTCCGTGTGCATGTCGAGCATCGACTCCAGCACGTGCCCCATCAGGCCGATGCGGGAGCGGCGGAGGCTGTGCAGGACCTTCGCGATTCCGCACCATTCGGCGATCTCGGCGTCGGCCAGGGCATCGCCGGTCTCGTGCCCGAGGATGACGGGCGGCGGCTTGCGGCTGAAGCGAACGGCCACCCCGGTGAACTCGGGAACCGAGCAGAAATCATCGTTGCACAGCTGCATGTAGGTCGTGCCCCGGAGGTAGTCCATGGCTTCGAGCGGCTGGAGCGCGACGAGGACGATGGGGACGCGGACCTCGCGGCAGAGGACCCCGAAGGTCGAGGAGGTCCCGTAGGTCGCCATGTCGATGAAGAGCAGGTCGATATCCGCCGCCCGGATCCGGGGGACGGCGGCGTAGGCCGCCTCCGCGTTGTCGATCATGCCGAAATCCTCGACCTCGACGGTCTGGGCTTCGAGCTTGCCACGGAGCACCCCGATCTTGCGGTGCATCTCTTCGAGCAGTCCCTCGAATTGCGGCCAGTAGACGTGATGTCCGATGCCGAGCAGGCCGACACGGGCGTGGAGGGGCCGGAGGCGTTGAACCGGCCGGACGCTGGAGGGATGGGTCATAAAGCTTGGATAGGTTGGGGATCGTTTACCAGGAAATCAGGACGCTACCGGTGATGGGCGGGCCACAGCTTTCGATGAGAGTGCCCTGGGGCGTCCGCCGGTGGGTGAATTCGGCTTTTTGCCCCGTAATGAAAGGCCATTCCGGGTTGAGCCAGAGGGTGACCGTTTCCGGATCGACCGGCGGAAAGAAGCGCAGCCTGGCCGACGCGAGCCCATGCACCCACAGTCGCCGCCGCACTCCGATTTGCCCGGGCAGTTCTTCCTTGTGGCTGATCCGGCTTTCCGCCGCCTGTTCGACGAAGACCCGGCACTCGCAGCGCCAGCCGCGCGGCAGATGGTAGCCGCTTCCGCCCTTGCCGAGCCAGGTTTCCGCGCCCAGGAAGAGCGGCGCGCCAAAGGGCGACTTCAACCGTAAGCCGACCGTCGTATCCGGCGTGTAACCGGAGAAGAACCAGCCGTTTTCAAAGCGGTGGAGGGAAAGGACCGGCGTGCGCTGGTGCCGGGATCTCCGGTCGAAGGCCAGCGTCCAACCCCACTCGGCCAGAACTTGGCGGCAAAGGATGCCGAGGTCGAAGCTGCTGCCGGGCTTGTCCGGGACCGGGAGGTGCGCGCCCGTCTCCGTGCGGATACTGAGCGGCAGGGAACCGCGAAGCCACCACAGGCGCCCTCCCCGATCGCTGCGATAGGAAGCGGCCAGCGCCCGGACTTCCGGGCCCTGGCGGGCGAGCACGGCGGCCGCCGCAAGATCGCGCGGGCTCTCTTCGAGATCGCCGCCGGAGACCAAGGGCCGATGTTCGAGGCGGTTCGACTCGGGCTCGACCACCGGTCCGTCGATCGGCTCCAGCCGCGACTCCAGGATCAAGCTCCCGCGGACCGGCGGCGCTGCGGCCAGACCGAGGCGTTCCCGCAGGCGCGGGGCGGTGCCCAGCGGGCCGTAAACGATGGCCGACCCGCCCTGCTCCACCCAGTCCAGCAGCGCGGCTTCGGTTGCCGATTCCAGTGGCGAAGGCGAGAGCAGGATGCGGCCCTCGAGGGCGTTCCGGCAGCGGCCGTCGTCGGCCCGGAAGGCACGGGTTCCAACCACCGTGTTGACCGGGAGGCCATGATTGATCGCCTCACGGACGAACCAATCCGTGTGGAAGAGCCGCTCGGGCTGGTGCGGCCGCGCATACATCGCCTCGTGAACTTCGTCGAAGGGGTAGAGCCAGACCAGCGGCCCGGCGGCATCCGCCCGCTCCTTCCAAGCGCGGAGCAGATGCGGCGTCACCCCCAAGGGCACCTCGTCGGGCATGGCCCCGTAGGAGTCGTCGATCGAGAGCAGGCTCAAGGTTTCCGGCACCTCCGTCCGCCCCTCCGCATTCAGCCGGGAAACCGAGAGAGGCAGATGGATGTCGTGCGGCTGCGCCTCGTAGCGGTCGAGCCAAGGGCTGTTCAGCCACCAAGGGTCGTGAATGTAGAAGCGGAAGGGAATCGGTTTGCCGGGAGGAGACTCCACGATCCGACTGAGGTAGCCGGCCATCTCGACCCCGAAGTCCCCGTTGATCGCCGCCCAGGGTGAATTCGGGGGCGGGACGACGTCGAAACCCCCGGCGTAAATCTCCCGCAACGGGGTGGCGTCGCTGGCCAGGTCCGTCGCCGTTCCGAGGTTGGTCCCGCGGGTCTCGAGACCGAGGCCGGGGCACTCCCTCCGGAAATCGGACCAGAAGGCGAGAATGCGGTCGCGCAGATCCACCGCCTTGTCCGGGAAAAAGGCCGCACCGTCGAAGAGCGGCCCCTTGACCTGCCAGGTTTCCATCCCGAAACCGAAGCCATTGGAAAGCCAGAGGTAGTCGAATCCGAGATCCTCCGCCAGCCGGGCGAACTGCCGCCCGAGGAAAGTCCCGAGACTGGTCCCGTCGGGAATGCCGTCAGGGAACCCGGCGTAGGCGCGGCCATCCTCTTTCAGGCTGGCATAGCAGCAGACGAAGCTGCCCTTCCCCATGGTGTCGGCCAAACAGATCTCGCGGTGGCGTTCGTATTTGAAAGAAGACGGCGCGAACTCCCCGCCCGGATCGAAAGCCAAACCAACCCGCGCCCGCTTGCCGAGCGCCTCGATCGCCCGCCGCCCGACCATCGTCATCCCCGCGGTCGACCGAAGTTCACGCCCCGCCTTTGCCTATCGCGACTTGATGACCCGCGAAGTCCACGACCCGGCCGGTCAGGTCTGGATGGCCCGCAACCGTATGAACGGCATGATCTGGAAAGATCCGCCGGAGCACCTGGGCGGGCGTTTCCGCTTTGGCGGGCGAATGCTCGCGCACACGCTGATGCATCTGATGCAAAAGCACGGCGAGGCGATCACGCCGGAAATGATGTCCGCCGACCCATCCGGCAAACGCGCCGAACCAGGGAGCCGCGGCCACCAGTTGTGTTTTACCAACGAGGACGCGATTGCCGCGATGGCGCGGGTCGTGGTATCCGAATACCGGGCCGATCCCGGGATCGCTTTCGTCATGCTCGGGCAGGAAGACGGCCAAAATTATTGCCACTGCGGGGATTGCCAGGCGATCGCCAAGCGGGCGGATGCGCAGTCGGGACCGGTGGTTCACTTCGCCAACGAAGTCGTCGCACGCGCACGTGAGGCCGTCCCCGAAGCCGAGGTGGCGGTCAACGCCTACGTTTGGTCGCGCCAGCCGCCGAAGAATCTGAAGCTCCATCCGGGGGTGGGCGTGGTCATCGCCACCTACGAATGCGACTTTGCCACGCCCTTTGCCGAGAGCGAACACTGGCCGAACCGGCAATTCAAGCAGGACTTCGAGGGCTGGGCGCAGCTCACCGACGAACTGTATGTTTGGGACTACATGACGAACTTCTTCCACTACCTGATGCCGCATCCCAACCTCGATGTGCAGGTGGCCAACCTGCGCTACTACCGTGAGCACGGGGTGGCCGGGGTCATGTCGCAGGGCTCATGGAACGGTCGTTTTACGGAGCTGACCCCGCTGCGCAGCTGGGTGCTGGCCCAGGCGATGTGGGACCCCGACCGCGACGGCGACGGGCTGATCCGGGAGTTCCTCGAAGGATATTACGGGTCGGCCGTGGCCCCCCCACGCGCAGGCCTATCTGGATGCCATCCACCGCTGGTCGCGCGAAGACCCACAGCACGTGCTCCCGATCTATCGCCACACGAATGCGCCGCACATCGCGCCGGAGATCATCGCCGAAGCCTACGGGCCGATCGGTCAAGCGCTGGCCGCCGCCGAAGCGACAGGCGATCCGGAGCTGGTCCACCGGGCCAACCACCTCGCCATGCCGATCCATTACGTGTTGTTGAAGATGGGGCCGGGCTCGCCCATGTGGAGAGCCGTCGAAGCGCGAAACGGCCCCGTCGATGCGGAGGCCCTCTCGGCCAGCTTCGACGACGCCGTCACCCACTACCGCGTGAACGTGCTTTCCGAAGGCGGTGCCGGAAAGCCGTTTTTCGAGTGGGCCAAGGAGTATGGATCCGTCGTCGCCAAGCTGGGCGTGCCCGCCCCGCCGGAGCTGGCGGACGCCGACTGGACGCGCGTGCGGCTCATCCAGGGCACACAGACGGACAAGCTTGCGGACGGCTACGGGCGCGCCGAAGGTGCCAGCGATGGGTGGGCGATCCGACCGGGCTTCGGCAAGGAGAAGCTGCTTCATTATCTCAGCCCTTACAACGATTTCGAGGAGGGCAACCGCTACCGGGCCTGGGTCCGCGCCCGTGCCACGGGAATCACCGATGAAGCGCAAGGCGAGATCGCGTCCTTTTCCATCGGCGATCAAAGCGCGAGCTTCGATGTCGACCTCTTGCGCGACGGCCAATGGCATACCGTCGAGGTCGGCGTGATTGAGCCCGAGGGCGCCGCGACGGCAGTGAAGTCGTCTCTGTTCTGGCGCAACCGCAAGGCCATCGGCACCTACGCGATCGACTGTTTCTGGATCGAGCGTGTGGAGACCCCGGCCTTGGCGAATTCCGGGACATTTCCGCAGACGCCGCCGCTTTCGGCGGAAGCCTCGGCGCCATAACCCTCCGGCTTCACCGGCCGGGCCAACCGAGAACCTCGAGGCGGTAGAAGTAAGCGGGATCGAGCCCTAGCGGCAGCCGCAGCTCCACGGTCCGGGTCTCGCCGTCGTCCGAAAGCACGGTGGTTTCGGATTCGGCCTCCTGCCAACCGAGCAGGTCCGGGCTGCGCAGGACCCGGATGTCCAGGCCTCCCGGATCGCTCCGGAGGGAGAAGCGCAGCGCCAGTTCGTCGCGGCCACCATCGGGACCGCGCCCCCGGGTGAAGGTCATGCTCTCGCCGAAGCGCAGTCCGTCTTCGCCCGGAGCTCCGAGGACGAAGTCGAGCCCGACCGGGCTCCGCCCCTCCGCGGGGGTGTCGTCCGGTCCGTGCCCGAGGTGTCCGAAGCGGTCCATTTCCCAGTCGTCGGGAAGGCCGTCGCCATCGCTGTCGGCGGAGCGCACGCGCAGCAGGAAGTGCCGTTGGAGGGCGGTGCCCGAGGCATCGGAGACGGACACGGCGAAGAGGTGGTTGCCCGGCTCGGCGATTTGCCCGGTGACGATTCCGCTGGCGGAATCCAAGGCCAGACCGGCGGGGAGATTGGTCGAGGAATAGTGGTGGGGCAAGGTCCCTCCGAGGGCTTCGAGGGCCAGCTCTGCGGGCGCGCCCGCTCTGATCGAAGGCAACAGAGAGCCGGTGGTCCATGTCAGCGCGGTCGGGGGCGAACCCGTGGCGGCGACCCGGTAGGTCGCCCATTGGGGAGCGTTTCGGTAGCCCGTGCCATCGTCTTGATTGACCGAAAAAGAAATTCTCAGATCGCCCTCGTGCTGCGGGGTATAGTCGAACTCGGGGGAATCGAAGCCGACGTTTGGCAAGGCCGACTCTCCGGGAGGTTCCGGTGGGTTGATGAAGCCAGTGAAGGAGAGGAGGTCTTCGGAAGAGTCGGGATCACTGTAGCCGATCCGGAAGCGGTAGCTGCGCCCAAGCTCGAGGACCGTCCCGATGGGCGGAAGCCAGAAGTCGGGCCGGGCAACCGGCGCGAGATCCGTCGACCGCAGGTCCAATTCCACGAGAAGGGGCTTCAACTCGAGGGGCGCCAGCGCCCGACCGTAGATGCGCAACTCGTCGATCTCCGCTTGCAAGTAGTTCAGGTAACCACCGGCGCCGTCATGCCCGGCGCCGACCAGCCAGGACAGGCCGTTGTCCGCCAAGGCGGCTCCGGTGTAGGTGGTCCGCGCGACCATCCAGTTGTCGACGTAGAGGGACAAGGTCCGGCTGTCGGCCTCGTAGATGAAAGACAGGAGCCTCCAGTCCGGTTCCCCGACCGACCGGCCTTGGTCGATTTCGTCCCACCGGGAGGGCTTCGTGTAGCTAACGGGTGCCGTTCCGAAGCCGAAGTAACTATCCGCCGCCGTCGCGCCGACGGAAACGCGGATGAAGTTATAGAAATCAAGCCCCTGCGGATCAAAGCTGCCGAAATCCACCAGATCGGTGGAGAGGTCAAGCGGCCCGGCGGCAGCGCCGGCGGACATTTTGGTCAGGAGCGTATGGGCGCGTTGGTCGAGGCTGGCGTGGTCGGTCGGTCGGATCAACAGGGTGACCGAAAAGCTGTCGGTCGCCGGGTCGAAACGGAGAGCCTCCGGGTTGCCGAGTTCGAGAAAGTCTCCGACCCCGTCGAGGCGGAGGGCGCCGCCCGACCCACGCGGGACCCGGAGCGGGTCGCCCCGCAGGATTCCGTCGGCCGCCGGGCCGAGACTGCCGGTATTGAGGGCGAGGCCTCCCGAACCTTCCTCGAAAAGCAATTCCACCAGCGGCCCGGCCAAGGCCGTGTAATCGGGCGTGATGATGACCATGGCGGAGGTCACGAATCCGCTCTCATTGCGCTGATAGTAGCTGAAACGGTCCGTCACCCCCCCGAGACCGCCCACCGGCGGCGTGTATTGGATCTGCCCGCCGACGATCCGGGCGCTGCCGTAGTCGGGCCGGTCCACCCGGACCAGGGTCAGGGCCTCTCCCTCCGGGTCGCTGTCGTTGCTCGCCACATCGAGCAATTGGGTGCTGCCGCTGTCGGCATAAAGATCGTCCACCGCCTGCGGCAGATTGGCGGGAATCAAGTCCACCCGCGCGGTGCTGAGGGTGCCCGAGGGGCTGACCCGGGCCTCATACTCGAAGGAGACAGGTTGATTCCACAGCGGCGGCGGGAAAAACTCCAAAAGGGCGCCGTTCCTCTCGACGTGGCCCTGGGCCGGCTGTGAGACGATGCGGGAGAGTTCGATGAGCGAGCCCGGGGGAACAATGTCATTCGCCAGCACGTCCAGCCGACCACCCTCCGCCGGCACCCGGTAGTGGTCGTCCGCCGCCCCGATAACCCGGATGTCGAACTCCTGGTGGACGAGGGGGCCAGGCCACTGATCGTCCGCCCCGATCGCGAGGGTGACCTCTCCGGAGAAGCCCTCCGGCAGTTTGCCCCGGAGCACATAGCCCCCGGCGACGGCGTCGACCTGCAGGGCCTCGAAGTCGAGGAAGCTGGCCGGAAGCAGGACCGGCTTGATCGGATCGCCGTTGGCGTCGCTGATCTGGAAGACCTGTTCGAAATAGTTTTCGCCCGAAGGATCGTCGATGAAGATTTCAGACGGCAGGCCGGAGATCACCGGCGGCTCCGGAGTGAGGTCGTCCCGGCTGCGGGCGAAGCGCTCCCAGAGAGCCCGGGCCTCGCCGTCCTTGATGCCCGAGAGATAGCCGCGGATGTCGGCGATGGTGCCGTCGAAGCCGTCGGCAATGGCGTCGGCATTGGAATCGGCCCAGCGCGCCCCGATCAGGAAATCGTCGCCGAAGTCCTTGCGTCCGTCGCTGGCGGTGCCGATGCGCACGCCATTGATCCAGAGCGCGGTCTCGGCCCGGTCCTCCCGTTCGGTGTAGACGACGTAGTGCCACTGCCCGTCGTTGTAGCTCTGGGAGGAGGTGATCCGGCGGTTGGCCGCCCATCCCTCGATCCGGCCGTCGTTCCGCATGCGCACCGCGTAATAGGTCCGGTTCGGCGACCAGCTGGGGTTGAGGTTATAAGCCTTCGAGAGAAGCACGCCGCCCGCGCTGTCGGGCGCGGCCTTGAAAGCCAGGGCGAAGGTGAAGCCCTCGTGCCGGTTGAAGGGAAAATAGCGGACCCAAGGGAAACTCTCGGTGGCCAGGTCATGGACTTGAATCGCGTCGTCCCCGTCGAAGATCATGCCGCCGTCGGGCGCGAACTCCGGGTCGCCCCAGATGGTGTGGCTGCGCCGGTATTGGGTGCGTTCCGCCAGGCCGGAACCGTCGCCCCGGAGGTCGAGATTCATCATCTCGGTGAAGGCCGCGTCGACGTAGAGGCCGAAGGTCCGGCGGACCGGGGGACCGGCCCCGTCGGCCACCTCCAGTTCCACTTCGAACATCCCGCCAACCACGGGATTGCCCTGCAGGCGGCCGTCGGCGCTCAGGCTCATCCCCTGAGGCAGGGATCCGCCCGTCAAGGACCACTGGGGAGTTCCGTTTGCGCCGGAAACTTCGAGGGCGAAATCGACGTCCTCGCCGATCAAGAATGGCGGCAGCAGGCCCGTCTCGATGGTCAGGCCGGCCGTGGCGAAGACTCCCTGGGAGTTGTTCAGGTAGCTGCCGCTGCCGGTTTCCTGGAGGTGGACCGCCTGGACCATGTAGGTGTTGGAACCGGTCTGCGGCGCGGGGTCGATGAAGGTCGTCTCCGTCAGCCCGCGCGCGATTTCCGCGAATTCCCCCATCAGGTCGGTCGAGCGATAGACGCGGTACTCCACGAAGGCTGAAAGGTCGTAGGGCGGTTCCCACGACAGCTCGACGTCAGAGCCGTTCGCCGTGGCAAGCAGGTTCTCCGGGGGCGGCGCGGGAAAGAGCCGCAGGGTCGGATCTCCGACAAAGGAATGAACGAACTCGCGCTCATCCTGATAGCTGAAGCCACTCGAGCTTGAATCCGGATGGGTCAGGTATTCATCCATTTCAGAGTTGAAGCTCAGCCGGAGGCCTTCGCCGTAGGGCGCGCCGAGGCCGAGCGGATGGAGCAGGTGCTGCGTGTCGTAGCGTCCGGTGTAAAGCCAGGTCAGGGACTGGTTGTTCGGGTTGACCAAATCCCGGCGGGAAGACGGCTCCGCCCACCAGTCGCCCCAATGGCTTTGCATGGAAAACCGGTGCGGCGCGGTGCTGCCAAAGTCGGGATGGGGAGGTGGCTCGGAATTCGCGCCGAAGAACAAATAGGGCCCGTTTTCGACAAGAAACTGGACGTCCGGATTGGTATTCGGTGCCACCGGGGTCGGCCGCTGGGCGCTGGTCACGAAGTCGTCGACCCGATCCGGGCCGAAGAGGGCCATGAACTGCAAACCGGTCGAAACCGCCCCGGGTTGGCCGCCCGGGTTGTAGCGGAGGATCGCCCGGTCGCCAGGACGCCGTTCGAGGCCGTCCATGCCGAAGGGCCGATCATGGCGGTAGGCATGGACCTTGTCCAGGTAGACGGCCGCATGCTCCGCGTCCGTTCCGCCATCCAAGCGAAAGGGGTCCATCCGGCCGACGCCCATTTCCAATGGACTCGGCATGCGGTTCTGGTCGAAGAGCCCGTCTCCCGGGACGTTGGGCAAGGAGAGCGCATCGTCGTTGTTGGTTCCCGCGGTATGTGAGGAAGTGAGGATGTCCGTCCAGAGGCCGTCCACGTCGGCGTAGAAAAAGTCGGTCACGTAAGGCCCCCGGATCCTGTGGTTGTCCGGGTGGTGCACTGCCGTCCCGGACAGCGCGAGGGGAGCGTGCCCCAGAAGGTAGAGCAGCTTGGTCTCGGACGGGTCTTCGTAGTAGATCGACTGGATCTGTCGGCGGAGATCCCAGATTCCGTCATGGCCATGCAACTCCTCTCCGCCCCACCCGTCCCAGACCCAGATATTGGTCTGGTAGGTCGGCGCAATCACCGTCCGCACCTTCCAGCCGTCTCCCACCAGGTCCGCGATCAGGCGGTCGAGGCGCTCCTCATTGCCCGGAAAGAGATTCTCCGCGATCACCAGGATCATCGTCCCCCGCGGTCCCGCCCGGTCCGCCCGGATGCCCGCCGTGACGTACCCGAAGGCCTCCGACGAAACGCCCGAGACCGCCGTCCGGTGAATCCCGTATTCGTAAACCACCCCCGGCACGACCTCCGTATCCGTCCAAGCCGCCGTGTCTGGACCGGTCGAGACGACCCGGGGAGCCCCCCACTCCGTCGCGCCGTAGATCCGCCGGTAGATGCTGAAGTCGCCCGTGAAGAGAAAGCGCAGAGTGATCGACGGTGCCTCCGCGTCGATTTCCGCCCACGGAGCCACCGCGTAGCGCGACTCATCGGCATTGGGGAAGGGATTGCCCCCAGGGAGGCTGTCGTAGGCCGACAAGCCGGGGACGGCAGCCAGGGCCAAGGCGAAAAGAAGCATCGATTTCATCGCGGAACGGATTGGGGACGACCGGGCAGAATAGTTAGATCAAATGATTGATACAACTTTCCGGCAGCGCAAGCCAAATCAAGGGGCCGACCCCCTGCCGGACGAAGCCGCAGCCTCCTTCAACGTCGCACGGCGGATCGTCCGCCCGGCAGCCGCCGGACGAAGCCCACCATCCCGGCATGAGCTCGTCGAATGCACCAGCCAAAGCCGGGATGTGCAGCGGGCAGTGGTGGGGTTGAAGCGCTAAGTTGCAGACATTGGATGACGTCCGATGTCCTCTGGAAGCTCGTCAGCCTGTTCCTTGGAATGAAACGAGAGGCAAATTTCTCCGGTTGTCTCTCGGGAAGTCCAATAGACGCCATTGAGCTTTGCTGGCTTCTTTCCGACTATTTCAAAAACTGCCGTTCCATCATGACGTCCACTCCGAGAGGAAACTTCTCGCATAACGGATGGATCGCTTGTGTAACAAAATCCTAGCTTCTGAACCTGCTCATCGCCATCGATCCAGAAATCCGCAAAAAAGCTCCTGCTGACCATTTCTCCTGTTCGCATGACGCAGCTAATCCGTCCAAAACTCTGCTTGATGGTGAGCATGGTGGGAATCGGTTCGCCGAACCGCCGAGAGGATTTCCGGCGGCATCTTTTGGGCTGCAGCCCTTCATCCAGTCCGGATGCATGAGCAGCGTAAGATCGACCTTCTTCTTTTTCGCTTTTCCTCCTAAAGAAACCGAATCGCTATAGACGCGCCCAGCCAAGTCTGTGTGCTGGTGCCCGCGCCAACGAGTGCGGCGATGTCTTCAGCGAGCTGTTCTTGTTTTGTTTTCTTGGGCATGGGTTTAAAGAGTGAAGTGCGAGGAGTGAAAAGTGAATTTGTCCGAGGCTTGTCCGGAACGTGTCCGGATCAGGTTGGGCTGAGGCGGCTCAAGGAATTGACAGGTTGTTGTTATTGAGTGCTTTCCATGTGAATCGTCGCTCCTTCGCATGGCTCTCGCCATGTCCGGATCGTGTCCGGATCCGGGCAGGATCCGGTGTTGGTTTTGAAGGGCAGTCCTTTGTTTGGGCTTCCCCCTCGAAACCAATGAAACAAAGCTGTAAATCAGTGATTTACGCATCTGGCTCCCCTGTTTTCTTTGTTAAAAGGGCCCGTTTCTTTGCTGAATTTTCCTGCTCTAACAAAGCCCATCGGGGATGCCCTCGGGAACCTTGGTTGATGATCTGTCCCCTTGTGCGCAGCCGCGTCAGCAAATTGTGCACCTTGCCGGATTTCTGGTTCTCGTCCAAGGCATCGCTGAGCTTATCGAGGAGGAGCTTGTCGATCTCGGCGCGGGTGGCCGTCTTGAATTTGCCGAGGTAGCCGAGGACCAGCTTCTCGTAGTGAGCATCGTCCTGGGCGCGGGTGCGAATGTAGTCGGCCCGACTGGAAGTGGCGTCGGCAATTTCGGCGGAGATGTGGAGATTTGGTTTGCGTCCCTCGATCCAGCCTGCTTTGCGGAGGCGCTTGACGATCTGCTCGTCGGCGGGAAGCCCTTTTTGGATGCGGTCGAGCGCCAGAACATCATGGAGCGGGATATCCGTTTTCTGCAACAGAAGTCGGGTGTAGGCGGGATCGACGATCTTTCCGTGGATACGTAGACGGACAAGGTTGGCCTCACCCAGATCGTAGTCAGGCAGAGGGAAGGAACGGGCCGCCTGCGCCCGATACATGCGGTGGATGCCGTAGCCCATCCGTCTCTCAAGATACTCGTCGCCGCTCCGAAGTTTTTTTTTCGTATCCGCAGGTTCGGCGGTAGGCGGCAGCTTACGGAAGGCTCGGGGGGCCTGTCGAAGAACGGGTCTCTGCGGCTCCCGTCCGACGGATGGGAAGAAAAAAGGCACCGCGCCGGGGTGGCGCGGTGCCGGAAGTGCTTTTCGGCGTGGCGGTGGCGGCGACCGCGCTGCCAGGGCGCGCCCCGCCCGGCCGGTGCCTACTCGGACGGAACCGCCGCTGCGGCAATTGCGGATTCCCCGCCGCCGGGTGCCTCTCAGTGAAAGCTGAGCCTCCTAACGCGTTAAACCAAAAATTGTGGCCACGAACTTAGGCGGATAGACCATTTCCTCGCAATCGATCTCCAGAGATGTAGGTTGTTGCTTTCAACAACTCTGAAGGGCTTGGGTATCGATCGTTCTCCACTGAGTCCATCTGCGTTTCATCCGCGTCTGTCCGTGGCTACAGAACTCTTTCAGCTGCTCTAGTATGCCGGTGGCAGCAACGGAAGGAGCACACCCGCGTCGAAGATGTCCTCTTGATCGGGGTTCGATTGATCTGAAGCAACCACCTTCACAGGTATTCCGTGGATCGCGCGGGCCTCGGGCACGAACAGCGACCAAGTTCCATCGGGATCGACCGTGACCGTTTCACTGAACAGCGGCACGGCGCGTAGCGGCTCTTTCGAGCGTGCCTCCATCCGGGCCATCGTCATTGCGGGCCACGACGGGAAGTCGGTCGGGCCAGCTTCGCCAACTCTGTTCGGCTTTATCAGCCCTGCCACATTGTAGGGCGGCGCTATGGGCGAGTCGTCCGCGGTGTCGGTCAGATTGGCAAGGTAGCCCGTGGAGTTAATCCACAGGAAGCCGATGCGGTAGGAGGCAAGGTCAATCTCGGCGTTGGCAAGGATTACAGAGTTAGACAGATCGGTACCGGGTCCATCGAAGGCGCCAAGACCTTGGCCTCCCTTATCGTCCCCATTCCACCGGGCGCGAACCATCTCATAAACGATATTTGAGCGCATGTCGGCGGTTTCAAGATCAACTCGCCAGAACTGTTGGGAAAGAACCGCTTTGTCCGGGTTTGTCAGGCCGACACGCAACTCGGGAAACGCCGAATTAGCCGGCTGCGGGTCAAGCACAAGTCCGAAGAAGTCGCTGTTCTGCCCACCTTTGGAAATCAGCGTGTCTGCGTGAAGGTCAACGGCGTAACGCCAGCCGTTCGCGTCGACGTAGGATCCGGGTGAGTTACCATTTTTGCGACTCCAAACCGGCTCGCCTTGAACGCTAGCGTCCATCTTCTCCCACGCTTTGGCCGCGTGGACGCCCAGAGAAGGCTGCGAGACGTATTCACCGACTGCATAGGGGCGATCTTCCCATGGGCGAATTACTTTGTCCGGCTCGAACTCGCCTGCGTCGAAGCGCAGCCACCGGCCAATCGTTTCTTCATTGTAGCGAAGAACATCATCGCCGTAGTTGCGGAAAATCGTTTCTGCAAAGTTGAACCGCCCATTCGTGTTTTGGTTGAAATCGAACCTCGTCAAGTGGCAACCGATAAAGGTCGCGCTTTGGCCTTGGCCATCAGTCATTATCCGCTTAACTACGGGGTGCAAGTCCCACCCAACGCAGAAAGTTTGCCCGTCTTCCGAATTAAAGGAGATCTGATCGATCCCATCGTCCGGGCCGACGGTCAGACGCTCAACCGTGCGGGACCATATCCGCAACTCGGTGCCGACAATCTTCCCCATGTTCATGTCCACCACATCCTGCGGACTGATGCGCGGCCCAGTGATCCGGTCGGCGCCAATGTAATTGCGGACCTGCGTCGGGTCGTCCAGCACGTCCATCTTCAGGTGCGGCGTCGTGCCGGGGATGCGGTCGAAGGCATCCGAGTAGGGGAAGGCTTTCACAGTGACCGTCGCACCCGGATTGCCCGTCCCACTAATGGTCATCGGCAGTTTCGGGTCGTTCAAGCTTGCACCGCTGGTAATCTTATTCGCCGCGTCTGCGATCACCGACAAAATGATCGGCCCGGTATCATCCAACGGGGTTCCATTGACCGTTAGAGAATTAAGGTAGTTCTGGAGGTAACGCCCGCTGGTTTCGGCGAAGCGGTGCGCCCCGGCGGCGGTCAGGCGGTCGAAGTCGCTGGCGCTCAGGTTGGCCGGGACAAGGCCGACGTCGGTAAAGTTCGTCTCGGGATCGCAGGGGTACCAATTGACCGTCGTCGGATCGGTGAAACCCTGGCTGCCCTCGCCGAAGTGGTCGGACACAAAGTATTGATCGTCCAAGCGGATGACGAAGCCAATCTTGGAATTGATCGAGCTTCCGTTGTCACCGGTATGAACGGACATGCTGTTGAGCCGCACGCCGTCGGCGGCGTCAGCCCCGCCGAGGAACTGCTCCTTGGTCCAGAGCATGATGCTCTGAGTATGGTTAAGGGTCACGTCACTCGGAGCGTTGTAACCCATCCACGCACGGTCGTTGCTGCCGCTGTTATCGACACGCCAAGCGGCCGGGCCGCTGGCCCCGCCCGGGTTGGACAGGGTTTCGACGTAGCGCACGGCGGCGCCGTAGAAGTCGGGGCTGGCCCCCGTCGGGTCCGGATAGTAGCTTCCGCCGGAGGTTGGGCTGATCGTCGCCGAAAGATCCAGAGCCAGCTCGTCATTGCCTCCGAGGTCGAAGTTGCTTCCCGTGATGTCCCCACCGCCCCAGACGATAATGTCGGTGGGAGCACCTTCCGAGGAAACGCCAGCATCCACGCTGAAGGAGTCCAGCCAGTTCTTGACAAACCGACTTTGGGAAGACGCCTTCCGGAAGACGCCGACGGCCGTAAGCCCTTCAAAATCGCTCTCGCTCAAAGCCGCGGCAGAGCCGGCTATCGCGTTCAAATCGCTGACCGGATCGTACGCATACCAAGTGGCCGCAGCCGGTGGACCAAGACTCCGAACGCCTTCCCCAAACTCTTCCGAAGCGTAGTAATTACCGTTGTTCAGCTGGACAACGAAGCGGATCTTGGAGTTCACCCCGCTACTGTTGTCCCGGGTGTCGACCACCATGTCCTGAAGGGTAATGAGGCTGCCCGCACCGGAGCCGGCGAGAAAATCCTCCTTTGCCCAAAGATGGAGACCGTAGAGCTCCTGAAAAGTGGTATCGGAGGGGCCGTTGTTGCCGAGGTAGAGCCGGTCGTTTCCGCCGGTGTTCTCCACATACCAGTCCGTCCCGCCGGTCGTGCCGGAAGGATTCGAAGCGGTCTGGATGAACTTGTAGGCGCCACCGTAGAAGGACGGAGTGGCACCGGCGGCAGCCGGGTAATACCCGCCCCCCGGTGCCGGGGAATCGTAGGCGGCAAGGGAGAGGCTCGATTGGTTGGGATTCGCCAAGCTCTGGTTGCCGCCGACGATATCGCCGGCCGGGCCCCAGGAAACGATCGTTTCCGCCGAGACGGAGGAAACCAGGGAGAAGAGAAGTGCGAAGGCACAGGCCCACACAGCGAATTTCCGATAACACGGGGTAGTCATGATTTTGGAGGGGTTGGGGTTGGGGTTGGGGTCGGAGCGCAGATCGCCCCTCCGGGAAACACGGCAGTAAGCTTCACACTAGTCAATCCTTTGATTTTAGTCCGGTTAAATTTTGAAATCCTTGCAGCCCGACCAATCGGAAAGTCGCCGTTCTGCCCCGGCAGATCTCAGGCGATCCGCCATCGCAACAAGCATCAATCAACTCCCGGCGTGAAGATCGCATCTTCCGAACGGTGCTTGGGATTTCCACCTGCAATGCCCGGCTCATGTCATAGATTGGCAGCGGCGGAGCAAAAATTTAGGAAAAATCAAACCTTTTCCAATTGACTCCGTCGACGTGAACGGTTCGCATGACGGCTTCCGCTTTCCCGTTCGCCAATCTCTGGTCTTTGGATTCCGGCGTCCGGGCGCTTGCTCCCAGACGGTGTTTCGTCCAACAAAACTTTATGAACATTCTGCACATCCACGGACACGACGAAAATCAAAATGAATAACACACTCAAAACCATGAACATTCTGCACATCCACGGACACGACGGCGGTCGCATGTTCTCGCCCTACGGCTACAACACGGACACGCCGCGCCTCCAGCGGCTGGCCGAAGAAGGCGCGACCTTCCGGCAGGCCTTCTGTGCGGCGCCGACCTGCTCGCCGAGCCGGGCGGCGTTGATGACCGGCCAGTATCCCCACTGTTGCGGCATGCACGAATTGGCGAATCTCCCCTGGGGCTTCCAACTGGACGACTATTCCCGCCACCTCGCGGCGTTTCTGGGCCGCAACGGCTACGAGACCGCCCTGGCGGGGGTCCAACATGAGATCGACGGCGCGGTCGCGCCTTTGGAGGGGATGGGTTACGAGCACTGGCTCAATCACGACGACCGCGGCAAGCCGGACCGGCAAACCACCCTGTCCTCGGCCCTGGGTTTCCTCGCGGAGCCGCATGAACGCCCGTTTTTCCTCTCGGTGGGCTTCGGGGAGCCGCACCGGGACAACCAGAATCTGGGACGGCGTCACGGCTACGACGAGGACCTGCCCTTCGTCGAACAGGCCGACGGCCGCTACACCCGGCCGCCCGCACCCATCCCGGACACCCCGCTGACCCGACAGGACTGGGCCACCTTCCGGGATGGCGCAGCCCGGCTGGACGCCAAGATGGGGGCGGTTTTCGATGCCATCGACCGCGCCGGTTTACGCGAGAACACCTTGGTCATCGCCACCTGCGACCACGGAATCGCCTGGCCGCACGGCAAGGGAAACCTCACGGATCTGGGCCTCGGCGTGATGCTGATCCTGCGCGGCCCGAGCGGCACCGGATTCGAGGGGGGCAAGGTGATCGACGCCATGGTCAGCCACATGGACCTGTTCCCGACTCTTTGCGAACTGGCCGGGCTGGAGGCACCGGACTGGCTGCAGGGCCTCTCGCTGCTGCCCCTGGTGGACGGGCGGGCAAACTCCCTGCGCGACCATCTCTTCGCCGAACAGGGCTACCACTGCCAACGTTTCGACCCCCAGCGCGCCATCCGTAGCGAGCGCTACAAGTACATTCGGCGCAAAGCGGTCGATCACATCCGCATCGTCGACCCCGGTCCGACGAACGACTGGATGCGTTCGCTGGGCTACCCGAAGCGGCCCGAAGGCACGGAACTGCTTTACGACCTGTGGTTCGATCCGCAGGAGCTCAACAACCTCGCGGACGATCCGGCCCATGCCGGGGTCCTCGAGGACCTGAGCAAGCGCCTTGACCGCTGGATGGAAGAAACGGAAGATCCCTTCGCCACCGATTCGATCCCACCGCCGCGGACGGACGGTTGAGCCGTCCATCGAACCTCCCGCCAAACCTCCACCGCCCACCACGATGAGCGCGCGCCCCAACATCCTCTTCTTCCTTATCGACGATCTCGGCTGCCGGGACCTCGGCTGCTACGGCTCCAGCTTCTACGAGACGCCACGACTGGACCGGCTGGCCGCCGAAGGGACCCGCTTCACCCGGGCCTACGCCTCCTGCCCGGTCTGCTCCCCGACCCGCGCCTCCATCCTCTCGGGGCAGTATCCCGCCCGGGTCGGCATGACCCACTACATCGGAGGTCGCGACGAAGGCCAATTGGCCTCCGTCCCCTACCTGCACTACCTGCCTCTGGAGCAGAAATCGCTGGCCTCCGCCCTGCGGGAAGGAGGCTACCAGACCTGGCACGTCGGCAAGTGGCACCTCGGCGACGAGGCCTTCTACCCCGAGCACCACGGCTTCGACCGGAATATCGGCGGCTGCGGCTGGGGCGCGCCGCAAAAAGGCTACTTCTCCCCCTGGGACCTGCCCAACCTGGAAAACCAGGCCGACGGGACCTACCTGACCGACCACCTGACCGATCGGGCGATCGAGCTGATCCGCGAACGGGATCCGGACAAGCCCTTCTTCCTCAACTTCAGTCACTACGCGGTGCATACGCCGATCCAGGCCCCGCCGCAGCTGGTCGAGAAGTACCGGGCCAAGGCCCGCCGCCTCAAGCTCGACCGGATCCCATCCCATGTGGAAGGCGAATATTTCCCCTGCCTCCACAAGTCCGACCAGCGTCTGCAGCGGCGGGTGCTCCAGTCCGACGCCGCCTATGCGGCCATGCTGGAGAACCTCGACCACAACATCGGGCGGGTGCTGGACGCCCTGGAAGCGGCCGGCTTGACGGAAGACACCCTCGTCTGTTTCACCTCCGACAACGGCGGTCTCTCCACCGCCGAAGGCGCACCCACCTGCAACGCCCCGATGAGCGAGGGCAAGGGCTGGACCTACGAAGGCGGCCTGCGGGTCTGCCAATTGGCACGCTGGCCCGGCCGCATCCCCGCCGGAAGTAACTGCCAAGCGCCCGCCACCAGCACCGATTTCTATCCCACCTTTCTCGACGCGGCCGGCTTGGATTTGCTGCCGGAACAACACTGCGACGGGATCAGCCTGCTCCCGGAGCTGGAAGGACGCGGGGAAATTCCGGACCGTCCGCTCTTCTGGCACTTTCCACACTACGGGAATCAAGGCGGCAGCCCCGCCGCCGCCGTGCTCGAATGGCCCTGGAAGCTGATCCGTCATTTCGAGCGCGATGAGCCGGAGTTGTATCAACTCGAAGCGGACCCGAGCGAAGCCCACGACCGGGCGGCCGAAGAACCCGCCATCCGCGACCGACTGGCCCGGCTGCTGCGAGCGTGGCAGAAGGAAATCGAGGCCAAAATCCCCGAACCGAACCCCGGCTGGGAGCAAAAATTGAAGCGTCCCCGCAGCCCTAACAACGCCCACGAGTGAGTTCACACAGCCGACGAGCTCGGGGAAGCAGATAATTTTCATGAAATCACCCCCAAACCTAATCGTCTTTTTCACCGACCAACAACGCTGGGACACCCTCGGCCTCCACGGCAACCGCCAGGGGCTGACTCCGCACTTCGACCGCCTCGCCCGGCAAGGGACCTTTTTTCGGAACGGGGTTACCCCGCAGCCGCTCTGCGGCCCGGCCCGCTCCTGCCTGCAAACCGGCCAATACGCCACCACCACCGGCGTCTGGAAGAACGGCCCCGGACTCAAGGCGGAGAGCCCGAAGCTCGGCCCAATCCTGAAGGAAGCCGGTTACGACACCGCCTACATCGGCAAGTGGCACCTTTCCGAGGACACCGGCCCGGCTCAGGTTCCGGCCGAAAACCGCGAAGGCTACGATTACTGGCTGGGCGCCAATGCGGTGGAACTCGTCAGCGGGCCTTACTCGGCGCGGCTTTGGGATCGGGACGGCGACGAAGTCCGGCTCCCCGGCTACCGCTCCGACGCTTGCGTCGATGCGGCCATCCGCTACCTATCGGGGCGGCGAAAGCAAGCGGAGCGGCCCTTTCTGCTCTACCTCTCCCTCCTCGAGCCGCACCACCAGAACACCGACGACTCCTACCCGCCGCCGCACGGCATGGAGCAAAGCTACCTCGAGGCGCCGCTCCCGCCCGACCTTCGAGCGCTCGGCGGTTCCTCCGCCCGGGACTGGGCGGGCTACTGCGCCATGATCAAACGGATCGACGACGGGCTCGGCCGCCTGATGGACGCCCTCGAAAGCGGCGGACAGGCCGAAAACACTATCGTGGCCTTCATCAGCGACCACGGCTGCCACTTCAAGACCCGCAACGGCGAGTACAAGCGCTCGCCCCACGAGAGCTCCGTCCGCGTGCCCTTCGCGCTTTGGGGGCCGGGCTGGGACGGCGGCGGCGAGCAAAGCTGCCCGGCCAGTCTGGTCGACCTCGCCCCCACCCTCCTCGACTGCGCCGGGGCGGCGATCCCCACCACCATGCAAGGACGCAGCCTCCTTCCCGTGACCCGAGGAGAGACTGGCCACCTGCCGAAGGAAAGCTACATCCAGTTCGGTGACGGCTGGATGCCACCCGGCCGCGCCCTCCACACCGGGCGCTGGAAATATGCGGTCACCGCCAGCGACGAACACAGCGCCCATCCCTGCGCCCCCGAATATCGCGAAACCCATCTCTACGACCTACGCTCGGACCCCTATGAATTGAGCAACCTAGTCGAATCCCAAGCGCACGAAAAGATACTCGAGGAGCTCCGCGCACGCCTCCTCCTGCGGATCGCCGAAACCGGCGAACCCGCGGCGAAGATCCTCCCTGCTGAAAACCGGCGCGCCGTCTTCGCGGCCCGGACCATCGACTATCCCGGCAGCTGACCGCCCCTTTTCAACAAGCCGCCCGCCTGCCGAAAACCGGCTCGGAAAGGGCCGGGGGTCGAAAACCGGCTCTCGGAACCCACGACGACAACGCAATCCTGCTCCCAATCGCAATCGATTCGAACCAGATGGGCCTTTCCTTTTGGAACCAGTTTCCTACCTTTGGAAGCGTTACTTATTTCGATTCGGCCATAATAGAGGTCCTAATTCGAAGGCTAGGAAACCGGCCGGGATTGCCGCGGCCATCCCTTGGTGGATGCTCCGATGGTTGTCGCCCCAGGGCGGCGGATTGAAGGGCCTCAGGCTCCGCTGATCCGCGGCATGGGAAGGGGCTCCTTGCCCATCTCGGCGAAGAGCAGCTTGCGGGTCAGTTCGTATCGGGTTTCCCGATACGCCGGATCAGACCAGAGATTGTCGACCTCGCCCGGATCCGCTTCGAGGTCGAAGAGTTCGCCATAGTCCCGTTCAAAATACACCGTCAGTTTCCAGCGGCGGTCGATGTAGGTTTTGACGTGGACGGTGGTCGGCTGGTGCCGGTTTTCCACCACCGCGTGATCGCGCACGGATTCCGCTTTGCCGGTCCAGACGGAGGTCTGGTCGCGGCCCGTCATCCGCCCGGGAACGCTCCCCCCGGCCAAGCCGAGGAAGGTCGGCGCGAGGTCGACCAGCGACTGCAGGGCTTCCGACCGCTTGCCTTCGGGCACTTGGCCGGGCCAGCTGACGATGAAGGGCACCTTGACCAGGTCCTCGTAGTGGAACGGCCCCTTCGCCACGAGCCCGTGCTGCCCGAAGAGATGGCCGTGATCGGAGGTGAAGACAATGATCGTGTCCTCGGCCAGCCCGGTCGCCTCCAAGTGATCGAGGATTTTCCCGATGTAATGATCCATGCAGCTGACCATCCCGTAGTAGATTGCCATTTCCCTGGCCCGACGCTCGCGGGAGCGCAAATGGGATTCAAGGCCATGGCAGAAGCTTCCACCGGCTTCCTCGTAGGCGGAGAAATCGGGCCGCTCGGTCTGGGTCATCTGAAAATGGACCGGGTTCTTCTCATGCTCACCCGGCGTTATCTCAGGCACCTCCATGTCGGCCGGGTCATACATCGTATCCCAGGGCGCGGGCACCAGGTAGGGCGGATGCGGGTCGAAGAAACTGGACCAGAGGAAGAAGGGCTTGCCCTCCTCCCGGCAATGGTCGATGCGGGCATTGGTGCGCTCCGCGATCCAATTGTTGTAGTGGAACTCCTCGGGCAGCGTCCAGCCGCCGAACTGGGCGCCAACCCTCTCGCCCGAATCGTAAACGCACTTCCCCCACCGGCTTTGGAAATGCTCGGGCCATTCGGAAAAGCCCTTCTCCTCCATCCACAAGGCATAGTGCTGGCCCACGTGCGCCTCGTCCGCGTGGTTGCGGGCGAGCTCGACGTGGTTGAAGCCGTAGAAGGGGCCGTGGAAGTCCCGCCAGAAGTCGAGGTCCCGTACCTTCGGATGACTCTCCAGCGAGGGATACTCTTCGGTGGAAATCAATGGCTGAAAGTGCGCCTTGCCGATCAGGGCGGCGTCGTAGCCGTCGGCTTGGAGGGCCTCTCCGAGCGTGGGTACGCCCTCGTCCAGTTTCGTGCCCAGCGAATAAGCGCCGTGCTGGCTGGGATACATCCCGGTAAGGATCGAGGCCCGGGTCGGCGTGCAGGTCGGATTCGGGCAGTAGGCCCGCTCGAAGAGCGTCCCCCGGGCGGCCAGACGGTCGAGGTTTGGAGTCCGGATGGCCGGGTTCAGCGCGCCCAGAGTGGTCCAGTGTTGCTGGTCGCTGGTGATCAGGAGGATGTTCGGTCGCTTCGCTTCGCTCATGGTTCAAGGTTTTGGATACAGACCCCGCCGGTCGCGGTTCACCACCCGACCTTCCTCCCTTTCCAGCTCGCTGTAGAGAGCGTCGAGGTCAACGAGGCCAAGATTGATCAAGATGGACCGGACTTGCCGTGGCACTTCACCGTCGGGAAAACGCTCTTCCAGCGGAAGGTCCTGCCAAACCGCCAGCATCTCTTCGCGATGATCGCTCCACGTGAGAGCTTCGAGGTTTGAGTAAGCGGCGGTGGATCCGTCGTCGAGCAGTTGCCGGACAAGGGCGCGGATTCCCGCTTCGGCCTCCCCGCCGTAGACAAATGCCAAGGCGCTGGCCGCTGCCACGTCGCTATTGGCGTCGTTTACTCCGTCTCGGAGGGACGCGGGAAGGTCGCGTGCAACTCCGGCCTTGGCGGCGTGGGCCAAGGCCATGAGGGACCAGTAGCGGATGCTCGAATCCTCATGCTTCGCGGTGACGAGGAGGCGGGGAAGGTCGTCCGCGGTCGCGAGGCCGCAAAGCTCGACGGTTTGCCAGAGCGTTTCCAAGGGGTAATCGCCCCCCTCCACCCAGGCATACAAGCCTCCTTCTTTCTCCCGCTCGCTCGGCAGGAAAAAGCCGAGATCACCAGAGCTCCGAACGTGTCGATTGAGCTCAGCGATCAAGCGCTCCCGATGGTCGGCATAGTCGGGGTCGTCCGCGAGGTTTTCCGTTTCGTAAGGATCGCTCTGAAGATCATAGAGTTCGAGCGGTCCGGGGGCCGCGTGATAGCTCGACCGACCGCCTTCCAGAACCTGCCGGTCCCAGGCGAGATTCGCGGGCATGCCCCATTGGTAGAAGTTCCTCAGCGCGTGCGGCTTGTGGGGCAGGTAGTTTCGGATCAGTTTGAAGCGCCCGTCGGAGACGGATCGCTGCGGCGCATAATGCCATGCTTGGTTGCAGCGGAAGCCATACTGGTAGCGAGGTTCCTCGCCCGTATGCGCACCCAGAAAGGCCGTGCCCTGCATCTGCGGAGGAGTCGCGACCCCGGCTAGACTGAGGAACGTTGGAGCGAGATCGACGAAGCTCACCAGTCGATCCACCGACCCGGTCAGTCCATTCGCCAGATGCTTCCATCTTTCCGGGAAATAGACAATCAGCGGCACCCGCAGACCGGTTTCGTAAACAAACCCTTTGCCCCTGGGCAGACAGCCACCGTGATCGGAAAAGACGAAGATTATCGTGTTCTCGCTCAGGCCCCTCTCCTGGAGGTCGTCGAGGAAGAACTCGACCCAGCGGTCGACATCCTGCACCCCCTCAAGGTGGAAGGCGTAATCAGAACGAATCTCCGGTAGATCCGGCAGGTAAGGAGGCAGGCTCAGTTCATCGGGATTCAGCCCTTCGGCGCCAAACGGCCGACGCTCGTCCGTCGTGATCGAGCGGACGCGCCCCATGTGGGTCACCATGCTGTTGAAGACCGCGAAAAAGGGCTGGCCCAGAGCCCGCTCTGGACTGTTGTAGGAGGCCGTGGTCGAATTCTCGTCCCAGACGAAAGCGGGGGTCCGCACGTTGTTGTAGTCCTGCTTCTGATTTTTGGTGAGAAAATAGCCGGCCTCCCGCAAGTAAGGGGTGAAGTAATAGAGATCATCGGGTACCTCCCGGGCTCTGCGATGCTGGTCGGTTCCGTAGGTGGTGGCGTATGCCCCGCTGATCAGGCTGCCCCTGGCCGGAGAGCACTGAGGCGCATTGGAGCTGGCCGAGGTGAAACGCAGCCCGCGGGCGGCAAGCCCGTCCATTACCGGGGTTGCCACATCGGGATTGCCGTAGCATCCGATCGCCGAGGCGCTCGTGTCCTCGAAGGATAGCACGAGGATATTCGGTTTGTCCGCGCTACGGGTCGGTTCCACCGCAAACCAGCCAGTCGCGGTCTCCGTTTCCGTCGCGCCGTCGGGAGCTCCGTTCAAGACCAGGGTGCCGGTCACGCGCGGCCCATGCTCGCGGGTCTCGGGGGTTAGGGACATCTCCTCCCGGGGGCGATTGGCGGGTGGACGGTGCGGATGATCGCCGATGAATTCCCCGCCGTAGCTCACATCGAACTCCAGTAACTCGAGCCGCAGCTCGCCCGGCCGGACCAGTCCCCGCAGGTAGTTGAGGTCGGTTTGTGTCCCCCAGAGGGCCCCGTGGACGATCTGCCAAATCCCATCATGCTGCTTGACGGTAATGCGGTGGTGCTCCCCGCAAAGATAGACGTCCACCCCGTGTTCCACCATCACCCTCCAAAGCTCCGAATCCTCCCCGCCTTCCAGCATGCTGGCGCTGGAGTTCTTGCTCTCGACCGGGCCGATGATCGGCAGATGCCCCTGCACGATGACAAACTCCGCGTCCCCATGCGCCTTCAGCACGCCTTCCAGCCAAGCCAATTGCGAGGGCCCGACGGTATAGCGAAAGCCCGCGTCGTCGTCTTCGAAGGTATCAAGCGTAACCACGAGAAGGTTCTCTTTGCGGACGTAGTATGCCCGTCCGAGATGGTCGGCCGGGCCGTTGCGAGGCATCCCGAGCAAGTCCGTAAACTGCCGGGCAAAGGCCCGGGCGATCTTGACCCGTCTCAGGCCTCCGTCGTCGCCATACTGATGGTCGCCAGGGGCAATATAGACCGCAAGCTCCCGCTCCTGGTAGCGCTGCATCAGGCCGGTCCAGTATTCCTTGGTTTTGGTTTCGACCTGTTCCGGGCTTTCCCACCAGCGGGCGTCCATGATGTCTCCCGCATTCAGGTTGAAGTCCGGGCCTTCCGCCTTCAGCCGGTCGAAGAACCAGTCGATCGTTTCCTCCCAACCGGGTTGAGGGTTGCCGATGTTCCAGTTGAAGAGATCGGGCGTACTGGTGAAGCGAATCGCCCCGCCATCGGTATTCATACCTTCGGGCTTCGCTTCGGATGCGGAACCGTGACTCGTCGGGAGAAGCATTAAGCCGAGCAAAAGGTTGAGGAAGAGGTGGAATCTTTTGGTCATCATGGGGAAATGTCTGACGGTGAACCGCTCGCGGCCGAGGATTGGTCGCGGGTGGCGGCGACCCTCCGAACGGCCGCCCAAGTCGCCTCATTGAAGATGCGCTCGTTCTCCGGCGACATTTCGTGGGCCGAGTAGTACCACATCAGCTGATCCGCCGGCAAGGAGAAGGCGGCGTCGATCTGCTCGAGGTAGTGGCCCAGGTCTTCGTCGCGGTGGCGCTGCGCCTCGAGCAGAAAGAGGCTTTTCCGGCCCGCCGCGCGGAGGATCGGGTGGAGCTTTTCGTGAACCTCGAAGATCGTCCCCTTCATCCGGTGCATTTGGTAATCGGGCCGCCGGACGTGCCCGTCGCTCCCGAGGTAATCGAGATGCGGCTGGTCCAGAAAGGGGTGGATCATGTCCTGCTGAAACGGCTGCAGGAAAAGGCTCACCGTCAGCCCCGGTTTCAGCGCCTTGGCGTGGGCGCTCAAGCCATCGACGAACCGCGCGAAGCTGCGAATGGCGAAGCCGAACTTCGAATCTTCCCGCAAGGCCACGCAGTGCTCGCAGAAACAGTTCATGATGTGGGGCTCGTCCCAGACGATGCCATCGAAGTCATACTTCCCCAGCAGCTCGGCCAGTCGCTCGCGGAGAAACGGGCCGACCTTCGGGTGATGCACGCAGGAGACGGCCTCGTTCCCGGGAAGGGGCAAGCCCTCCTCGGAGCGCACCAGCGTATCCGGGTTCTTGACCGTGAACTCCCCGTAGCCGTCGAGCCACCCCGCGAAGAGGCCCGCCCAGCGGTTGGGCACGGCATGCGCCTCCATGCCATGGTCGTGGATGCAGTCGATGACATTGCGGATGCGCTGCTGGTGCCAGTTGGAGAGCTGACTTTCCTGCACGCAAAAGGAAACCGCGTCCGCCCCCAAAGATGCGATATGCCGGATATCGGCGGCGAGGTGCTCGTGCAACAGCGAGTGCGCCTGGGGCGCGTAGTAGTAGCAATTGATCAACATGAGAAAGCTTGGGGCGGGCAACCTGCGGCGCGGAGCCCTCCGCTAGAGCCTGTTGCGTTTAGTTCCACTCGATCCGAACGCGATAAAAACCGATCCCGGCCGAACCTGTCGCGGAAAAGTGATGACGCTGGCCGAGCTGCGACGGTTCGGGCACAAACGCATCCACCGCCCGCCAGGGAGGGTTGAGGTTGGGAGAATATTCAAGGATGTAGACGCGGCCTGCCGCCAAGGGGGGCGTCGAAATGTTCAAAGACTCGCCCTCCCCGCTTCCTCCGAGCCATTCGATGACTCCGTCAGGTCGGCTGGAAGGGTCCCGGAGATCGGTCCCCGCCCGATACTCCTCGTAGTTGGACACCCCGTCCCCGTCGAAGTCTTCGGCCGCGTCGCCCGCATCGTCGGATGCCAGGGAATGCTCGATTTCGAAAGCGTCGGGAATTCCGTCTTCGTCTTCGTCCGCTTGCCCGGCCGAAATGACTTCGAGCCGGACCGCGTCGATCCGCGCGAATTCCCCCGCTTCGGTCCCTTGACCCAAGGTGAAGCTGAGAAAAAGCCGCCGCCCGACGGCGAGGGCCTCGACCACCGGTCCCGGGCTCACCCGGAAGGTCCGGTAGTCGGCCGTGTCGTTGCCGGCCGTCGGCGCGATGCTGCCGCCGAAGAGTTCCGTCACCGCGCCACCGAGGCTGTCGTCTCCGGTGTGGAAAAGGGACCAGTCGATCTCGTCGCCGGCGTCCCAACCGAAGCCCCCGAACGCGTCGAAGGAGAGTTCGAAGCGGTCGCCTTCGGCGATGCGGTAGCCGGTGGCCGCGCTGACATCGAGGGCGAGGTTGGAAACCGCCCCGCCGCTCGACTCAGCCTGCGTCCCCATCACGGCGGACCAGCCCCCCTGCGAGGCACGGTCGTTCGCTCGTTTGGCGGAGGTCGGGGCCGGAGCCCCGTTTGGTGCGGCCGTCCACGGGTCGGGGACATCGCCCGTGCCCGACTCGAAACTGCCGTTGTTGAGCGTTTCGTCGATCAAGACGCGGGTCATTCCCTCGGTCGGATCGCGGCGCTCCGTGTCGACACTCAAAGCCGCACTCGCCTGCCCTGTGATCCCGGCGGCGTCCCGCATCCTGACCGTGTAAGCGTAGGTCGTCCCGGGCAGCAAATCGAGGTCGCTGTAGCTCGGGTCGGTTTGCCAGCCGGAATCGGTGCCTCCCCAGTTGCCACTGGTCTCCGTAAAGGAGTATTCGACCGGTCCGCTGGCATCGGTTCCGACCACCGCCGCCATGGAAACCACCGAAGGCCCCTGCGCTTGCGGAGCCGTCTCGAAGGCTGCCGGATCCGGAGCGGGCGGATCGCCGTCCGGCGCGACGAAGAGCGGGGTGGAACGCGGGTCGCCGAACTGGTCGTATTGGTCGAAGACCGCCTTCATGCTGTCGCGGAGCAGTAGAACCTCGGCCGGGGGCGCGCCGTCCAGCAGGTCGTTGGTCTGGGCAAGATCTTCGGCGAGGTTGAAAAGGGAGGTCGGGTTCCGGTCGCCATCGAAGTAGAGCACGTAGTCCCCCTGCCGGATACCGAATTGCTCGAATTTGGCGGGCTGGCTCTGGTGGAGCAAAAAGTCGCGGATGGGGGCGTCGATCGGCCGTTCGCCGGTCAGCGTGGGCAGCAGGCTGACCGCGTCCATGCACTGCTCGGGCGCCATGCTCGTGCCGGTGAGCTCATACATCGTGGCGACCCAGTCGTGACTCGCCACCAACTGGGTGCAGACGCTGCCTGGCGCGATCCGCGAACCCTCCGGGGTGCCGTCGCCCCAGCGGGCGATGAAAGGCGCCCGGTGCCCGCCCTCGACGACGAAGCTTTTGAAACGGGCCAGCACGCCCGTCGAATCGTAGTCTTCGAGACCGGATCCAGGTGGCGCCCAGTCGAACCCGTTCTGATTGAGTTCCTTCTCCAGCTTTGAGCCCAGACCGCCGTTGTCGGAGGTAAAAATGATCAGGGTGTCCGCCAGGATGCTGTCGCCCGTGTCTCCGTCCCCATTGGGGTCCTCCAGCTTCGATACGATCTTGCCCACCTGCCGGTCGAGATCGACGATCATATCCATGATGTCGTAGCCTCCGGTGACGCCCCGGACCGGCTGAAACGCCGGATCGTCCGGCGCATGCGGGCTGCCGTCGGCCTGCGGGTTGAAATCGATCGGCGGAGTGTGGGGGATGTGCATCTGCGGCGGACAGTAGTAGAGCAAAAAGGGCTGTTCGGGGTAATTCGCCAAGCTGTCGTCGATGAAGGCCAGGGCCTTGTCCGAGTTGATGATACTGTTCTGGCTGCTGTTCCAATTCGGATCGCCCACCCCGGCGTGCCCCGGATCGATCACATTGTCGCCGTTGACTCCCGGGTAGCGGCCCGCCGCCCAGTTCACGGTTTCGTGGCCGAGCAAATAGTCGCCGCTCATGCGCGAGGGATTGAGGGGGTCGATTTTAACCGCCCGGTCGTTCTCGAAGTAAATGTAGGGGGGATCCTGAATGCCTGCGGGAACGGTGAAACTATAGTCGAAGCCGTATTTCGACGGAAAATGGGGCATGGCGGCATTGAAGTTGCTGCTGCCGCCGCCCAGATGCATCTTGCCGAAGAAGGAGGTGCGGTAACCCGCCGCTTTCAGAATCTCCGCCACCGTCACATGGCGCGGACGGCTGGAGGGCTTGATGAAAGCCTGTGTCTCGGTGAAGCCCCAAGTCCCCCACTGGTCGTTGTTGCGGTAGGGCGCGGAGCCCGTCAACATGCTGAATCGGGTGGGTGCGCAGAGCGAGGCCGGCGCGTGGGCGTCGGTGAACATCATGCCCTCGGCCGCCAGGCGGTCGAGCTGCGGCGTGGCTACCGGAGCGACCCCGCCGAGCTCGCTCAGGTCGTGTCCCATGATCTCGCTCTGGTAGCGCCGGTAGGCCGCGATGTCGGCCCATCCGAAATCGTCGGCCATGATGACGACGACGTTCGGAAGGTCGTCGGCGGAGAGCTTTGCCGGAGGCGTAAGGATTGCGAGCGATGCGAGACAAGCGGACGCAACTGATCGAAAAGCGGGGGTTGAAAATCGCATGGATCGGGACGAGTTGAAAAGAAAAACGCTTCCCTACCGGGAAGCGTTGCTCGAAAAGGGAAAATCGCCGCGCGGAGGATGACGAAAGCCTAGCCCCGTCGCCGGACCATCACGCTGGCCAAGGCGAGGCAACCGCAGAGCAGCGCGAAAGTTCCCGGCTCCGGAATCACCGCGAGGTTGACCTGATCGATCCGGGAGAAACTGCCGGCATCGACGTTTGCCCCGGGGGCAAAGGCGAGCCAGAGATCGCGACCGACGGCACCCCCGTCGACGATCGTCACGTTGCCCGGGGCGAAGTTCGTGTAAACCAAACCGGTGCCCGGGTCCGGTGTCGGAAGCACCCAGTCCGTCGCCAGTTCGGTAACCGTGCCGGCAGCGGTGTCATCCGAGGTGTAGAAGAGAGTCCAATCCAATTGCTCCCCGCTGTCCCAGCCGAAGGCACCGGCCGCATCAATGCTCAGCGAAAAAATATCGTTCAAACTGATGTCGAAGCCGGTGTTGATGGCAATGGTTACGATCTCGTTGGAGTCATTCCCACCACGTCGCCCTAGGGGTAAGGAAAACGAACCATCCGTCGCGGTTAAATTATTGCGAACAGTGCCCGCTTCATTGGTGTCTTGGCCCGCGAAAAAGGTATAACTGGGATCCACCACCCAGCCAGTTGGCAGGGTGTTGTCACCACTGTTGGATTCGAAGCTCCCGTTGAGGATATAGCCGGGGGCGGTGCCATCGATGATGGTCGTCTGGGCGGCGAGGAAGCCGGGAGTGAGCGAGAGGGCGAGGAGTGCTGGCAGATGGGGTTTCATAAGAATCAATTGGGCGAAGAGGACGGAGTGACGGGTGGATCAAGTGAGTGACGAAGAATCACCACTCATCAAAGCTTTTTTTCGAATTTGTGCGCTTGCGCAACGGAAATTTTGTATTAGCGTAATACTATGTCTTTGATATCGCATGCGCCCGTCTCCGGCCACGACGCTTGATGGCCTCCCGCGTGAGCATGAAGCAAATCGCCGAGGTCTGCGGGCTTTCGGTCAACAGCGTTTCGCTGGCTCTGCGCAACAGCCCCCGAATCGCGCCGGAGACCCGGGAGCGGGTCCGAAAAGCCGCCGGGAAGCTTGGCTACGAGCGGGACCCCCTGGTCTCCGCCGGGATGGCCCGCTTGCGAAGCACAGGTGCCTCGCCGGGTTCGTTCATCGCGGTGATCGCCGAGATGCCACGCCGTCAATTTTCCGAGGCCGAAGCGATGCAAGGCGTCTATCGCGGGTTGAGCCGACATGCGGCCGCGCACGGTTTCAAGCTCGAGCGGTTTCATCCTTTTGATGACGGACTTCGCTTCGACCGCCTGCGACAGATCCTTCGCAGCCGAAACGCCTATGGACTGGTGCTGCTTTTTTCGAGTGAGGCGTTGGGCCCGACTTTTCAGCGCTTGATCCGCGATTTTCCGGTTTGCAGCGTCGGCCATCGCTTCCGCGATCCACCCATCTGCAACATCTGTACGGACCATTATGCGGCCGCCCGCATGGCGGTCGTCAAGGTCCTCTCGATGGGCTACCGCCGTCCCGGGTTGATCCTTGATGATGACGTCGACCGTGCGTTGGAAAACCGCTATCATGGCGGCTTCACGGCGGGCGTCCGCGATCTGCCCAAAAGCAAACGGCTCGAGCCGCTGCGGGCGCCGCGGGCGACGAAGGCCGATTTGGGCGAACTTCGACAACTGGGGAAGACCTGGTTTTCGAAAACCAGGCCGGATGTGGTCCTGACCAACCAGATTATCGACCATCCGGAGGTTTTCCTCGATCGATTCGGCCTGCCGGAAAAGCACCCTTGCCTGCGCATCAATCTTCAGGCGTCGAATTCGGAGTGGACGGGCGTGGTCAACCCCTACGAAACCGTCGGTGCCGCCGCCGTGAACCAGCTGGTCACCTTGCTCCACCGGGGGGAACACGGTCCTCAGAGCCGTCAGTCCATCCTGTCGATCATGCCGGACTGGTGGGCAGGGAATTCCTGCCCACCGCCACATCCGTAGCGGGCCGAACCGTTCTACGGCTCCACCCGCAGGTGGTAGAACTTTCGGTCATCGTCGGTTTCGGGGACGAGCGCTTCGACCGTCTGCAATTCCCCGTCATCGCGCACGACGTCGACCCGGACGGGATTGACCACGGACCAGCCCGAGAGGTCTCCGCTGGTTTCGACGATCAGGTCGACCGTGCCGACATCGCGGCGGCGCTGGAACTCAAGGGCGAAGTAGCGGTTGTTGCCGTCCACCATCGGTCCGATCTTCTCTCGCATTCGCATCCCCATCCGACCGCTCCCGGCCTCGACCAGATCGGCCCCGAGGGCGAAACGCAGGAGATTCGGAAGCCCGTCGTCAAAAGGGGCGTCCATTGGATCCACGCCGGTCGTCCCGAAGATGCGCTGCTCCCAGTCGTCCGGCAGGCCGTTGCCGTCGAGGTCGGCGGGCGCGACCGTGACGGAGAAGTCCCGCTCGGCGAAGACACCGTTGGCGTCGGTCGCCCGCAGGGTGAAGACGAAAGTCCCCTCGCTGCTCGGGCTGCCGTGGAGCGTGCCCGAGGGGTCGAGCTCGAGCCCGGGCGGGAAAATCCCCCCGACCACCCGCCATTCGTGCGGCAGAGTTCCGCCGCTGGCGGACAGTCCGATCGACGCGGGCCGCCCGAGGGCCAGCGCGCCGAGTTGGGCCGCCGTCTCGATCGCGATGCGTTCCGGCACCGGGTCGGCCGAGGCCACCACCGGATACTCGGCGGGGAGGTCTTGATTTTGGTAATAGCCGATGATGGTGGAAGACATTGATTCGGGATCATCGGGGTCGCGAACCGCCCTGAAGTAGCCGAAAAACCGAAGCGTTCCCGTGCGGTCCGGCGTCACCAGGATTTCGGGTGTGCCGAGCGGGCCTGCCAATAAACTGAAGGCACTTCCACTCGAGCCTTGTATGCGGGCCTCCACGGTGAGCGGCGACTCGCCGACCCGGTGGATGGCACCGGAACTGATGGCGAATTCCCCCTCGGGCTCGTCCGGTTCGCCCATCTCGAAATCAAAGGAAAAGCGGTAAGTCTTCCCCCGTTCCAGCGGCGTTCCGGGCGCCGGGTGGAGGTTGAAGACCCGGGGAGCCAGATTCGTGACCTCGAAGCCCATTTCGCGGAATGGCCGGACGATCTCCGCGGGCGAAATCACACGGTCGTAGATGCGGAGGTTGTCGACCGCCGCCCGCAAGTGGCGGTGGTGTCCGCCGCTTCCATCCGGGGCGGCACCGAGCAGCCAGTCCAGCCCGTTGCCACTGATGTCGAAATCCATTCCCGAGGTATCCACATCGGCAACCAGGTGCTGGCTGGCATAGATCCGGAGACGTTTGGCGTCGGCGTCGTTGATGAGGGTCAAGGTCCACCAGCGTTCCATCCCGGGGGTGCGGTTCCACCACTCATGGGGGCTGCCGTGCAACGAACTCCAGTTCTCGCCAACCATAGCGGCAGGCTCGACCCGACCCGCGATGATTTGCTCCCCCTTGATCCGTACGACCACCGAGGCGTCATTCCAAAATGCGTCGGGGTTATCCTCGAAGCCGATGGAAAACTGGGGATTGCCCACCGCTCCCTTGCCGAGCAGGGTCATCGGATAGTTGGACAAGGTCTCGAATGCAGTGGTTTCGAGCGCCACCGCTATCGAGAAACTATCGACCGCCGGGTTGAAATCCATGGCTTCCGGATTCCCCAGATTGACATGGCCGTCGTCCCCCGAGAGGTCGAGGCCGCTGCCGTGGGGACTGGCCACGAAGGCGGGCGTGATCCCGACCGCGGTCGCGTTTGATCCGTGTCCGAGAACGCCCTCGTTGAAGATCGTCTGCCCTTCATATTCCTGCATCGAAAGCTCGATCAGGGGCGGCGCACCCGCGTTGCCATACAAGACGGTGACCCTCGCGGCCGCCGCGCTCCCGGCTTCGTTGCGGACGGTGTAGCTGAACTCGGTCGTCCCGGATACCGATCCGCCCTGCGGAATGTAGCGGATGCGATCCCCTTCGACCCGGACACTGCCGACGTTGGGCTGCGTTACCGCGACAATTTCCAGACTTCCGCCGAGCGGATCGACGTCGTTGGCCAAGACGTCCAGCAGCTCGGATTCGGCACCGCGCACGATGTATTCGTCACCGTTCGGCTCGGGTTGATGGTCCGGACCGACGATCACCTCGGCGGTCTCCGTTTCCCCGGTCAACGGGTCGCGCAGGCGGTATTCGAAGCGGATCGGTTTGGACCAGAGTGTCGGAGGATGGAAGCGTACGCCCCCTTCGGCGGTGACTTCGACGCCGCCGACGCCGGGGCCGTCCGGATCATCCCAATAGACCGGATGCGTGACGATGCCGTCAAAGACGAGGCTCCGCCCGGCCGGGTGGACGTCGTTGTCCATCACCGTCAGCACGGAGGGCAGCCCGGAAGGAGCCGCGAACTGGTCGTGCCGCGGACCGACGACGCGGAAGCTCCGCCGCTCCACCGCGGTGAAGCCGGGATAGCCGCTATCCACCCCCAGGGTCACCTCGACGGGCTCTCCCCGGGCGGACGAAGCCAGGACCTTGAGGGCGTAACCCGAGCCGGTCCGAATCACCTCGAGGTGGTCGATCGCGTCGGGCGCATCGTGGAAGACGTGGGGGCGGATGGGCTGCCCCGCCTGATCGAACACCTCAAAGGGGAAAATCGCCTCCCGTCCGGGAAAGAGATCGAGGGTCTCGGGCAAGCCGACAATCCGCGGCATCACCGGATCGAGCTCCGGGCGGTCGCGTGTGAGCCGCTGGTGCAGGGCCCGGATCTCGCCTTCGCTGATTTCCTCCACGGTGTAGCGCAAATCCGCGATCCACCCGTCGAATTCCTCGGTCAGCGTTCCGGCGGCCGGGTCGTCCCAGCGCGCCCCCACCAGGAGATCGACCGAAGGCGTTTTATCGCCCTGCCGTTGCGAGCCGATCAGTTGCCCGTCGACATACAGCCGGGTGCGATTGTCGATCGGCAGAGCCGGATCGGCGACCATCGTGACCGTATGCCATTGCCCGTCGTTGAATCCGGGGGCGGAAACCATTTTCGAGTGATTCCGCTGCCAGGCCCGGACCCGCCCGTCGGCACTCAGCTCGATGGTGAAATGATTATTGTTGGTCTCCCACCACGAGTTGATGCTGGCCGCTTTCGAGACAAGCACGCCGCCGGCGCTGCCCGGCAACGCGCGGAAGGCGAAGGACACGGAAAAATGAGGCGTGCCGCCCGCAGTGTAGCTGAAGTTGCCCCACTCGCCCTCGCTGGCCTGCCCGATGTTGTGCAGGCGCAGGGCGTCGCCGTCCCCGTCGAAGCGCATCCCGCCCGCGGAATCGAGGTGGGCATCGCCAAGCACCGTCAGCGGCCGCCCGGGCATGGCCCGGTCGAGCAGACCGAGACCGCCTTCCCTGCGGAGGTCGAGATCGATCACCTCGGTGAAGGAGGCGTCCACGAAAATCACGAAGTCGCGCTCGACCGTCGAACCGCCCGTATCGCTGGCCCGCAGCCGGACCGGATACTCGCCGCCGACGACGGGATTCCCCGATAAGGTCCCGTCCGAGGACAGCTCCACCCCGTCCGGCAGCTCGCCGGATTCCAGCGACCAGCTCACCGCTCCCTCCGCTTGGGAAGCGGCGAAGGTGAAATCGACGTCCTCCCCGATGGGTAGCGGCGGCACCACCGCCGTGTCGAGCTTGAGCCCGAGCGAGGCGAATTGGCCCTGCGAATTGACCGAGAGCGTTCCGCTGCCGCCCTCCCGCAGGAAGACCGCCTGGACCATATAAACGGCGGGGCCCGCGGGCGGATCCGTGTCGGTGAAGGTGGTCGTCGCCAGGTCCGACGCCAGCAATTGGAAATCCGCCCGGATGTCCGCCGCGCGGAGCACGCGGTATCCGACCAGCCCGTTGGTGTCATGCGGCGGCGTCCAGCTCAGGGCGACCCCGCCACCCGAAGCCGCGGCGGCGAGTTCCCGGACCGGCGGCACCACGAAGGCCCGCAGAGCGGGGTCCGCCATCAATGCCCGGTAAAAGTCGCGGGAACTGCCCCCCTCCGGATCGCGCCCTTCGAAAATCTCCTCCTCCGAGAGGTTGGCGCTGAGGCGCATGACCTCGCCCAAAGGCTCGCCGATCCCCATTGGATAGTAAAAAACCTGCCCGTCCAAGCGACCGGTGTAGATCCAGGACAGCACCATGCCTTCGTCCATTGTCGCACGCCGCATGTCGGGCCGGACGTGCCAATCGCCCCACCAGCTCTGCATCCCGTGGTTGAATACCGCTCGGCGGTAGCGGTCGCTCCAGCTGGGTCCGGCGGTGCTTTGGCCGTAGAAAAGAAAGGGGCCTTGATTGACCGTCAGTTGGACGTCCTCGTCCGCGATCGGAGAAACCGCGG
>Ga0008833_1000105_pt1 | contig 126142 bp, 118 predicted proteins | sample HotLakConsoUCCLE_FD_62216 | JGI IMG/M metagenome (GOLD analysis project Ga0008833, IMG submission 62216) | Hypersaline microbial mat communities from Hot Lake, Washington, USA - Hot Lake Consortium UCC-LE | ecosystem: Environmental > Aquatic > Non-marine Saline and Alkaline > Hypersaline >... | reverse complement strand
CCCGGCTATGGCGGGTCGTGTTTCCCCAAGGATACCACAGCCTTGGCCCGGATCGGGCAGGATCACGCGGTGCCGCAATCCATCGTCGAGACGGTGATCCGCGTGAACGAGGACGTAAAGCACCGCATGGTCGAAAAGCTGCGCGATCTCTGCGACGGGTCCTTCAACGGCAAGACCGTCGCGGTGCTGGGCGTGACCTTCAAGCCCAACACCGACGACATGCGCGATGCGCCCAGCCTGACCATCGTGCCCGCGCTGGTGGGGGGCGGGGCCCGCGTGCGGGTGGTCGACCCGCAGGGGCGGCGCGAGGGCGAGACGCTGTTGCCGGGCGTCGCCTGGCATGACGACCCCTACAAGGCGGCGCAAAACGCCGATCTCGTGGTGATCCTGACCGAGTGGAACGAGTTCCGCGCCCTCGACCTCAAGAAGGTCGCGAAGAAGATGGCGGTCCCCCGCATGGCCGACCTGCGCAACATCTACAGCCCCCGCGATGCCCGGCGTGCCGGGTTCGAGGCCTATGAGTGCGTCGGGCGGAATATTGATGGTGGTTGAGTAAAACCATTCAGCGTACCATCTTCCAGTAGCTTCGTTCGTGAACAACGTAGCGACACAACAGAAGCTTGAAGGCTCAGAAGCGAGAACCATGAACCAATTAAAGACTCCCAGGATTGCTTTTTTTTGCATGCAGAAGAATGAAGTCGAACTTCTTCCTTTGTGGATAGACTTTCACGCTCAATTCACTCCTTACAACGATATTTTTGTTCTAGATAACGGCTCGGACAACATCGAAAACCTTAATGCCTTAAAAATATATGCTCAAAAGGGTGTGAATGTTATCAGGAAATTTAGAAAGCGCAGTGACTTTGAAAATAAAGGCGAAATTATCCTACAAATAATGAGGGAAGTCAACGCGTCTAATGGGTACGATTTTCTTGTACCGGTGGATTGCGATGAGTTACTTTGCCTCAAACGAGGAAATTTTATCGACACCGATCCGATCGCTATTCTTAAATATTTTCGAGAACTTAAGGATCTAGGAAGGGGTTTCAGAATTAACAACTGTTTCAATAATATTGCCGGAGAGTTAAACCTCTTCAAATATACGGTTCACGAAAAAGTCTTCTTTTCTAAGAGCTCAGAATTGAAGCGGCTAGATGTCGGCTTTCATCTAAAAGGCGTTGAGGATCTTGTCCCTACTGAGCTTGGCTACATACATTTGCATAACAAGGCTTACGTCGACGTGCTTCGGAGCGCGAGAGAGAAGTTAAAGGCGAGGGTTGCAAATTTCTCAATAGATGAACTTCAAAACTATCGAAAGCAAGGAGGACGCGGGGCGCACCTTGTAAAATATTTCCTGATGAATGAGGGAGATTACATTTCACGTCGGCCCAACCCACCCTATGTCAATTATAAGCTTTCTGAATTGGCAAACGCGCTTGGACATGAATTAGTGATCAAGAAACCAGGTCCAGAGCTAGAAGATGAGATTTTTTGGCTGAAGTCGCCTTGTAATGATGCAGCGCTCAATAAGTCTGCCCTTGATATCTTTCAAATACAAAATTGGGCGAACGTCTTAGTGATCCCCTTTTTCGACGGTTTAGAAGGGTGTCCAAATGGAAACATGCTTTACAGCTCCGAATCTGGATATGGTTGGATAAATCGCGCCCCCAAATACGTAAGGCGCCGAGAGATTGATAATGATTTGCTCGCAAATTTTGTCCTTAGTTTTGATAATCTTATATATGGTGTGTCATTGCCCAAGGGTCGATATCGGATTGCTTTATTAGTATATGATTGCCTATTCGATAATCATGCAGTTGGAATAAAGGTTAATGGTTTGGAGGTGGAGCCAATACCCAATAAAAAAGGCGAATACAGTATACTTGAGTGTACTGTGCAGCATCCTGGGGGCGTAATCAAAGTGGGGATATATTCTAACCGAAATAATATCATTGCGAATTGCCTCGTAATCGAGCGCACTGTGAAATCCTTAAGGGCTGTTGCACGGACAGATAGAATGGTATCCAATCTGAAGTTCCAAGGCAAATGGAACAAGCGCCATTGGGCCACGGCTATCGACGTGAATCAAGGAGGGGGCAAAGCGTCATTTTCATTGCAGCCAGTTTCTTCTGGGGAATATATCGACCTAGTATCAAAAATAGTGCGGGCTTTTCTTGATCTACAAGATGAGAATGGCGCAATAATTGATCGATACTTTGAGCGAGAATGTCAATATGCCACTCCAGCATTTGCACTAGCCGCAGCATATGTTGCAACTACAACCGACGACCGTGAGCTTTTCGCCGCATCTTCAAAAGCACTTTCATGGTCTGCCCAGTGTTTGGCATCTCGATCGGCAGCGGATGGACATGAAGACTTTTTCCCGTTCCTTGTTGCTAGGACATATGGACTGCTTTGTAATTCTCTCTCGGCAGAGACAAAGGATCGGATCAAAAAAGATCTCACATCTTTTAATCCGTATAATGTCTATCGTTCCCCAGTAGGTGGTAGCGATAAGGCAGGGCAGAATTGGAACATGATTGCATCGGCTGGTGAGTATCAGTTGCATAGAGCCGGCTTCATTCGGGACTTGGGTTTTGTCCAAAACTCACTAGCTCAGCAGGGTCGCCACTTTGATCCATCTAGCGGCATTTATGCGGAGGGCCCGGTTGTATATGATTTAAAGGCTCGTGTCTTCTGGTCAGTGGCGATTACTGAGGGCTATAGTGGCCCATATGCTAGTGACGTTTGCAACGCTCTGACGAAGGGCATGCGGACTAGCCTTTACCTTCAAGCGCCAAATGGAGAACTTTTGCCAGGCGGACGCAGTGGTCATCATGTATGGTCGGACGCATTGCAGTGCGTGTTGTTTGAAACGGCGGCTCTTTGGGATTTTGATGAAGGGCAACGAAAGCAATTTCGAGGTGCGGCCAGATTGGCTTTTGACGCAATTAAGTGTTTTTCGTGTGAGGATTCGGGTATCCATACGGTTCGAAATCGTTACTCTAATGAAGAACGGGTTGGATTTGAGCCCTATACGTCGGAATCGCACTATAATCTTTTTGCCGCTGCAATGTTGTCGATAGCTGACCAATATGGCGGAAAGAATGTAAACGTGCCTGCCGTGACACCGCCATCATTGTGCTCATCATTTGTTGCCGACTTTCGTGAAACTCTTGGCCGTGTTGTAGCTGGTTGCGAGGGTAGTCAAATAGTTATCGATTGTGGCAAAAACGGCAAACAGAATCCGGGTGGCATTATTCGCGTTCATGTGGGCGGATTGGATGGTTTTTCTTTTCTGCCGGATGGCGCTGTACCATCACCAAGTTACTATCAGAAGGAAGGTGGAAGCGAACTTGCGATTGCGCCGGGATGGAGGAGATCTAGCGCTGATCAACAGGCTACTTTCCTGAAGCGGACCGCAGGTTTCTCAATTGTTAGCTCAAAAGTTGATTGCTCGGCTGTGCACCTAAAAGTTGAGTATTCAGACGAAAGCGATAGGGTGTTTGAAAATATTTCAATTGAGCCAAAAAAGATTTCAATTTCATACGACTTTAAGCACAATCTGATCGAAACAGTGTTAAGGTTGCCTTTTTTGTTTTTTGATGGTCAAATTGAAACTGTTGTATCGCGCGATGATGAGGGTGTCTTTCGCCTTAAGGACGGACTAGGAAGATCGGTCTTTCTTGAATTCCCATATGCTAAGTCAGCCTTTGTTTCTACGGAGATAGTTCCCTTCAGACGCGGTTACCTGAAATATATCGATGCAATATACGCGGCCAACGAAATCTGCAGTGTGAACTTATATGCCGGATAGGCGCCAGACTTCGGTAGCGGGGACACCTGCGTTAAGCATTGGGGCCGTGGAGTTCCGGCGGCCGGTTAGCAGTTTGGTTTCACTGATTGCCTAACGACCATTCACGCGGCCAGCGCAGACGGTTGGAGTGCGCCCTTGGGGGTGGTGACCTGCCACGGGATTTTTCCTCCACCGTTGATTAGAGTCCGGCCCAACCTGAGGACGGACGTAACCACCCGGTTGGCACCGCCTGCCGGATTTCAGCGTGAAGCCCTAAGACACGTGCATAGCGACGTCGTTTGCGACGTCTCTTATGCGCGGAGGGACGTATCCGCACGGTTGAGGCCGCCTGCCTGATTTCGACGCTCCGAGTTAAGGCAGTAAGCGGTGGCTGAGCGGCACGCAGTCTCAGGTTGACGGTAGCCACCCGATTGACACACAGCGCCGCGATCCGGAAAACGTCTACACCGTCAGCGCCTCGGACTCGCTGAGGCGTGCAAAGGCTCTAACTGCCCTTTCCGCATCTCCTTTTTTCCTGACGCTATTCCAATACCCCGCCCACTGCTTGTACGGCATCGGCACATGGGCCCTTACCACTACCCTCATAGAGGCCTGCGGCCGCAAGATGACCCCTCCGCCGCCCTGTGCGAGATGCGACGCCACCGCCCTTGTCAGCAACCCCGGCCCCGTCTTCAGCCAGAGGTTATCATTGTCCCGCCTGAACAACGCATCCCTCACCAACCCGACTGCACGCCCCAGCACCGGATGCCCCGGTGGCGCACAGATCAAATTATTGCAGATCGCTCCATATTCCTCGAAAAACACCACTAGCCCCGCGCGATCGCCCACGACACCTTCGGGCCGGCCCACCAGCATGTCGTCGGCATCCGCATAAATTCCTCCCCCGTGGAACAGGGAGCAGAGCCGCAGAAAGTCCGCCTCCGCCGCCGCATGCCGAGCCAGCGCGAAGGCCCGCGCATGGTCCAACCCCAGCGTTTCGGACAGCCACCGCCGCGCGCCCTTCCGATCGTAGAGCAGATGCGCCCAGCCCGAAATGTTCCGCCAGCTGCGCATGACGGTTGTGATCTCGGCCGGCGGCTCCGGGTCGTTCCAGTATTGCACGATCCGCCGCGGCACTGGCGGCCCGGTCCACGCGGCGCCCGTGGACCCCGCATGGTGTCGCAGCTCCTCGCAGGCGGCATGGTAATTCGTCTCGATCAGGGCAAGCCGATCTTCGGCCGTATGGACCATGGGCAGGGCGTGCCGATACATGCGCAGTTCGGTCAGCAGGGCCCCCGCATGGCTGGTTCCGAAATGCGCGGCGCGTGACCGGCTGTGCGAGGGGCTGCAGCGCGCGGCGGCCTCTACCTTTTCGGCCTCTTCCAGCCGCCCCAGCGCAATCAGCATGCGCAACTGGTGCTCCGATCCCGCTGGTCGCTGGCCCGTCGCCAACTGGCGCTCCATGATCCCAAGCGCCGCTTCGTGCGCATCAGTTTCCATGAGAATACGCAGGCGCAGGCCATCCATCTCGACCTGCTCGATCCGGTCGGCTTGCGTTTCCAGCCACACGAGCGCGTCCTTGTGCCGCCCATTCGCGATGAAGGCCGATACGAGTTTAGAGCGGATGCCGGGACTGTTGGGCCAGCGCCGATAACACAGGCGGAGGTAGCGAAGCGCGAGCCGCGTCCTTCCGGCTGCAAGCAGGATCCGGCCCAGCAACTCGGCGTCGCGCGTCGCTCGCCGGCGGTGCGGTTCCGCTAGAAGGGTCGCCATGGCCTCGAAAGGCCCGCGCAAGAGCATGGTGGATTCTGCACGAAAACGAAGACGATCTAGAGGATGGATTTGCCCGATTAGTTCCTGCTTGACTGTCTCTATCAGACGAGGGTCCTGCGTCGCGATCGCAAGACGGAACACGGTCAATGCCAGATGAAGCCTGACCACGTCCCGCGACCGAACACGATCGATCAGACTAGGAAGCAGATCGTCCAGAGCGAGCCGGTCGGCAAGCCGGATGAACAAGGCAAGTTCACCCTCTGAAAGAGGCTCAGCGTGTAGTTCGAGAGACCGGAGCGTTTCGGTTGCGCGTTGATTTTCGCCCACCTTGATCAAGAGGTCAGCCAGTCGTAGCGCCCAAACCGGATTGAGAGAGGCATATGGTGTTGAAGGCTTAACCGCCCTTTTGGATGGGAAGCGACTCAGAACTTTCTCCAGCAAAAAAATTATTGCTCGAGTATCACTTCTCGCCTCGGCAATGCTGATGAGGCCCTCAAGGCCAGTAGCAGATTTCGGTCTTGTCGATAGAACCTGTTTAAACAGCGCTTCTGCTCTATGCAGATCACCCAGCTTCTGACAGCATAGGGCAAGGTCGGTCGCGATCTGGGCATGATCCGCAGCCTCGAGATGAAGGTCCTGCAGAACAATGCGTGCATCTTTGTTCCGACCGGCAGCGCGCAGACAGCTGGCATATCGGTGTCGTAGCAGCCGGCTTTTTGGTCTGGCTTTCAACGCTTTCTTGACGAGGCTGAGTGCTACATCAATGTCGCCACGCCCCTGTGCAAGCGCAACTTGGCCAGCCAATGCGTGGTCATGATCTGGTTTGACGGCTAGAACCTTTGAGTAAAGCAATTCTGCCTTCTCAGTGTCGCCCAGCTGACGGGCGACTGCTGCGAGTTCCAGGGCAAAGGCGGCATTCTCCGGCGCTTCGCCATGAAGAAATTCGAGAATCCCTTTGGCCTTGTCATATGCACCTGAATGCCGGAGGCATGTAGCATGGCGATGCCGAAGGAGACGGCTTTTTGGTCGCTCGGCGAGCGCTGCCTCGGAGCGCGATAGGGCAGCATCGATCTCGCCGCGTTGGAGCGCGATTTCGATGAGACCTGCCTGAGCGGCTTCATCATCCGGGGAGTTGTCCAAAATCTCGAGATACAGAGCTTCAGCGCGATCCATTTTGCCGAGCTGACGGCTCACCGACGCGAGTTGGAGACTGAAGGCACGATGCGTCGGATGTTCGGCGTGAAGCGCCTCGAGGATCGTGCTGGCGGCTTGATGTCGCCCTGATCTTTGAAGGCAGGTCGCATGACGATGGCGTAACAGGCGGCTTTCGGGCCGACCCTTTACCGCAGCCTCAGAACGGACAAGCGCAGCTGCGACATCCCCACGGCCGAGGGCAATCTCGATCAGCACCGCTTGCGCACCCTCGTGATCTGGCTGGGCGTCGAGGGCCTGTTGGCAAAATACTTCCGCCCTGTCGACCTCGCCGACCTGCTTGAGTGCTGTAGCCAGTTCGGCAGCGACGCCCGGGCTGAACGGACCATCTTGCATCAGGCTCTCGAGAACTGGCGCGGCCTCCGCATGTCGGCCCAAGCGCCTGAGCGCGGTGGCGCAACGATGCCTGAGCGTCCGATGAAGCGGCCAAACCGTTAGGGCGCCTTCAATCCGGTGAAGGGCTTCTTCGACATCACCTCGGGCCAGCATTGCTTCACATGCCTTGATGACATGGTTGACGTCCGGAACGTCTTGGGCGTGCTCACTCATTTTGTCCTGGCGTGATCGGTACTTTCACGATGAGTGAGCTTGGCAGGTCAGGTACTACTCGATCAAGTCCACATCTTCGGAACTGTTGAACAGCGTAAGGCTTGCGAAAGGTGCAGGCGTTGCAACTTGGTTCGCAAACTCGGTGCCAAAGCCCAAGCGAGTGACCCTGCTCCCGATGCTCCAAGCTCCATGCCCGCAAGCATCATGGGGCAAAACGGCGGGTCTGGCGTAAGGGCCATCCAAGGATCGACGAGGGCGGGTAGTCTTCGCCAGCGCAATCGTCCGTTCCTTCACAAGCGCACATCATGGGAGCGACCGGGCGACCGACGTCCCCAGATATCGGTTGTGGCCAAACGGCGTTCGGGATTTGCCGCATGCGATGGAGGCAGGTGGATCAAGGCAAACCCGTCAACACGCATGCCCTTCCCAAAAAACCATCACAAACGGGCTGCGACGGATCGATCAGCCGCGATCCTTCTCCCGCTTCACCACCTCCAAGCCCAGCTCGATCAGCTGTCTGATGGCGTCGGACTCGGAGTTGATCCGGGCCTCAAAACGGTAGTCGGAGATCCGCTCGGCCATCTCTTCGGTCAGGCCTAACAGTTTTTTCACGGGGTATGCAGGCTTTCTCGGCATGTTACCGATATATGATATGTTTTATGTGTTGACAAGGGATATATATCGCATATGCTATATAAGCGACCGAGGTGGTGCTACCAACACCAACCCCGGTCTGACCACGCCAAGTCTTAGTAGGAGACCCAACATGGCTACCCCCACCCCTACCACGCCGCCGCGCGGTTCCGGAAGGTTCCCCGCGCACCCCTCCCCCTCCCCCGTCATGATCGGTTTCGGCCAGGTCCTCGCCGCGGTGCAGGATCTGATCGTCGCCGAGGTCGATCTCGCCGGGAACCCCGGCCACGATCCGGCCGTCGACCACTGGTTCAGCGAGGCTAGCCACGCGCGCACCCTCGTGCTCGACGTCATCGGTGCCGTTCTCGACCTCGCAGCCGTCGAGCCCGGTGATGCGCATCTGAAGCGCGTGCTTCACGTGCTCCGCCGCGTGATGGTCTCCGACAATGCCGACGAGATCGCCACCCTGCGCTTCGCCATGGCCCGGATGCCCGAGCGGTTCTTCGCGCTCAGGATCGACGGCGTCGACGGGGCCGTCAACCGGCTCGTCCTCAGGGGGCTCGACAGCATCGAGCAGTACCTGATGGCCGAAGAGGTGAAGACCGCGGCAGCGGTTCGGGCGCCCGTCGACGCCGACTGCGAGCTGATGCCCTTGTTCTGATCCCCTTACAGGGATCACGACCTCGCACGCATCCGATCCGGGCGCTCGACCCGGATCGGCCCATGGGCAGCTCCTCACACCCATCCCCAAAATCCATGCGCGACGGCCTGACGCCGCCTGCGCTCCTGCCTCGACCGTGGTCGCGCTGCTTGCCGCAGCCATGACTGGTCGCGGCCCTGTGTCCTGGAAAGGATCCCCCATGACCCGCCAGCCCAAGCTCACCGGCCTTGTCTTGCCGCCCGTCGATGACAACACCCGCGACCGGTCCGACCTCAAGGATTGGCCCGACGTCTCCGCCCGGACCGTCTGCCATTTCGCCAAGCAGCTCGGCGCTGCAGGCGAAGCGCTGTTCGATTGCCAGATGCTCTGCTTCGGCGAGTTGTCGTTGCAGGTCGGTGAGTTCTTCAGCTTTGACCGGCTGCTGGTGCGTCCGAGCGGCCTTCTGCGTGTGCAGGTCAAGACCGTGATCATGCCCGGGGACCACGGCTATACGGTCGAGCCCCGGAAGGGCTACCGCGGCAGCCCGCGCGGACTTCAGCGTTACGGCGATGACGAGTTCGACCTGCTCGCCGTGGTCATCCTGCGCGAGTCGGTCGTCTACTACACCGCCGACAAGTCCCGGACGCATCACATTCCTCTCTCCGCGATAGCCCACCTGCGCCGGCGCCCGCGCGTGAGTTTCGATGCGGCCATCGCAGCCCTCGAGGCCGCTGCAGAACCCCCGCAGACCGGGCCCTGCCTGCCGGGCCCGGCCTCAGGCTGACCCAAAGCCGCGACCGGCCACCGGGTCGCGACCTTCCCCCACTGACCGCTGGCCCGCGGTCGCGCGCTCCCTGCCACGCCCCCGCGTCAGCCCCATTCTTCCTTTCCGGCGCCCGCCCGGCTGGCGCCCCCGACACCGGAGTCTCCACCATGACCCCTCGCCCTCGCACCATCCCTGCCCTTTCCAAGGGTCCTTTCCTGGCCTCTGCCCCAGGTCCGAGCACCTCGGCGCAGGGCACGCCACCCGAAACCAATACCCCTGATCCCAGCAGCGGGCCGCAGGCCCTCACGTCTTCCGCGCCTGCGCGCCCTGCGTCCGATGCCGCGCATGCGCGGCCTTTTTCTTCTCCTGCCATCACCGCGCCAGCGGGATGGGAGCGCTTCGCGGAGCAGATCCTCGATCTGCTGGCGGAGCCCACCAACAGTCTCTGGGCCTTCGACGAGGTTCCGACCGCCATTTCAACGCAGGACGACAGCTCGAAGACAGGCGATCCGGACGCACGAGACGAGGAGGTCGAGACCAGTTCGAAGGACATCGATGAACCGGCGGCCGACACCGACACAGTCTATATCCCGGATGCCGCCGCCACCGCCGACGATGCGGAAGAGGAGCCCGAATGGGATCATCCTCCAGACGATCCCGATCCCGAGGATCCGCTTGCGTTCTTCGACGAAGAGGCCGTGTTCGGCCCGCTCAAGGTACCCGTCCCGCAGCCCCGCGACCCGCGCGCCGGCCTGATCCCGCGTCTTTTGCCGCTGCTTGCCACCTTGCGCCTGGCACGGATCTTCCGGACGGCGGAGCAGCTGCGCGCCCGTCTCCTCGCCCACGGTGCCATCGTCGTGATCGAGACCGGGAAGGCCGCGCTCGACAAGTCGGTCGAGGCCGTTCTCGCGGCACTCCTCCCCGACAAGCCGCGTTCCGCGATCCGGGCACCGTTCATTTCTCTGCTCGACGAGGGCCTGGACCGCGGCTCGACGCGCCCACGCAGCTTTCCGGGTCTCGGCGATCTCCTCGAGCAGGCGCTGCTGCGCGGACGCGGCGTGATCCTGATCACCGCCGACGCCAGCGTCCTGCCCGACCCCATAGCCGCCCTCTCGCCCGAGGTGATCTCATTGGTGCCCCCCGACCGTCCGATCCTCGGGCATCTTCTCCAGCTGCTCCGGCCGGAGCTCGAGGATCATGCGCTGGACAGGCTTCCGGGTGATGATGCCCTCGCGGGGCTCGACATCCCTGCCATCGCCCTCGCGCTCCGGGCATCGGATGCCCAGACATTCTCGGATCGGCTTGCGACGGCGCTCACGGCAGAACCCCCAAAGCCGGAACCCGGCCCCGGCCTGCGTGACTTTCCCTTGCCGCAGCCCGTGCGGGATGCTGTCGATCAGCTCCTCGCGGATCTTCAGGAGTGGCACGACGGCCACCTGCCGTGGAAAGACGTGACGCGGGGATTTCTGCTGTACGGGCCGGCCGGAAGCGGCAAGACGGAAGTCGCGCGGTTGATTGCCCAGGAGGCCGAGGTCACCTTCTTCGGAACCTCTCTCGCAAAGCTGCAGGCATCCGGCAGCCGCGGGAGCGACACCATCCGCGAATTGCGGGCGCTCTTCGCGAAGGCCGCGGCAGCCGCCCCGGCCGTCGTGTTCATCGACGAGCTCGATGCCGTGGGCGACCGCGACCGGCCACATGACCACAACTCCAGCTGGACCAATGCGATCGTCGCCGGGTTTCTGGAAGTTCTCGATGGCTTCGACAGCATGGAGGGCGTGCTGAGCATCGCGGCCACAAACTACCCGAACAAGATCGACGCGGCACTTCGGCGACCTGGCCGGTTCGACCAGCTCCTGACGCTCGGACATCCCGCCCCCGATCAGCTGCCCGCTGCGATCAGGTGGCACCTTGGGTCCGACCTTGCCGACATCGATCTGACACCACTCGCACGGCAGTGCATCGGCATGTCAGGCGCCGAGGTCGCAAGGCTCGTCCGCTCCGCCCGCGCGCTCGCCCGGCGCGAGAGAGAGCCGCTCGCCATCCACCATCTCGAGGCCAGCCTCACCGCAACCCGCCCTCCTCTAAACCCCGCACTGCGGTGGCGGGTCGCAGTCCACGAGTCCGGTCACACGCTCGCCGCTCACCTTTCAAGCCTCGGCACGCCGCACCGCGTTGCGATCCACGCCGATGGTGGTTTCACGGAAACCCCGCGCCTCGCGACCAGTGCCACGCTGGGCGAGATGGAGGCCATGCTGACCACCCTCATGGCAGGCCGGGCCGCCGAGCGGCTGATCCTTGGCGAAGCCTCCGCCGGGGCCGGCGGGTTGGCGGACAGCGACCTTGCCAAGGCAACCGAACTGGCCACGGCCCTGGAGGCCAGCTTCGGCCTTGCCGATGGTCTCATCTGGCGCGGTGCGCCGGATCAGGTCCACGAGATCCTGACCTCGGATGCAGACCTCCGCAGGCGGGTCGAGGAGCGCTTGATCCATGCCGAGGCGGCCGCCGAGCGGATGTTACGGGCAAGCCGTGACCGTCTCGCCATGCTGGCACGCAGGGTGATGGCGGAGGGCCTTGTCGCCGGCGACACGCTGTCCGACCTGCTCGTCGGCCCCTGCGAGGGCAGGGATCGGTCGAGCGGACCGAGAGAAACGCGGGGCGAGTGATCCGCCACCTGTTCGGGGGTTTCACCCCGGTGTCCGAGGTCTCTTGCTGTGCCGGATGCACGACACTGCACAAGAACCGCACGTCCATGCACGAACGATGCAAGAAGGCCACACGACCAAGCGCCAGGACATCCCAGAGCGGGCCTGGTGTATCAGCTGCCTTCTTCGGGACGAAACTACGCGGCGAGAAGGACGACCAGCAGCGCCAGTGCCGCGAAGACAAGAAAGGAGAGCCGCATTCCGGCGACTTGCGTTAAATGCCTATCCCCGGCGGACCGAGCAGAATGCCGTCGTAGCCCAGGGGCGCCGCAGTGGCCGAGGCGGGATCCGGCGCGACGTCCGTGTCGCGCGCTCCGCGCGAAAAGACCGACGGCATACGCGACGGGAACTTTTCGCCAGATACCACCTTCGGGGGATGCCCAGGATGCCTCAAGCTGCGACGACTGGATGTAGGAATCAAACCATTGAGGAGACCCGCGTTGCGACGTGCAATTTTTTCCTTGGCTGCGATCGTTACAGGCTTAACGGCCAACGCCGGTCTTGCAGATGTGCCCACGGACGATCCACTGGGCTGTCTTTCAAGAAACGGGAACCTTGTCAGCAATTCATGTAATGTAAACGTCTACTGCTACTCGCCAGGCGTCGAGATCTGGTCTGCCATCCCGCCGACCGAGGTTGTGCGCGCAACCAGTTCGGACAACAGTCATGATGGAGCCGTTTTTCGTTACCCTGAGGATACAGAACAGTGCAGCTTTGACGAGATCATTACGGCAGAAATACCAGTGGAGAACGTGTCACCGCCCTTTTTCACCGGACAGACTGCAGCAGAAGCCTTCGCACCCTTGTCCGACCAAGACAGTGGCAAGATCTCGACCGGGGGCGCAATTCAGTGAACGACAGACAACATCATCCGGGCCGTTAAAGCGCGTAAAAAATCTGAACGGTACCGGGTTTGCCGGAGAGTCTGCGGGCTGATTGCTCGAGCCGGCGACACGGTGAAGGGGCGCCTTGCTTTCGAACATTTCCCACTCCTCGACGGTTCAGGTTCTGTTGACCGGCACGTTGTCGAACTCCGGCACGTCGAGCCCAAGATCAAGGTTCTGCGAAAGATGGAACGCCTGCTGCCGGACCACATCACACAGCCCCTTGCCAGCCGGGCGCGGCAAGCCATCCACACCGGCGAGGAGCCTCTCGATGATTTCCGCGCATCGACGCGCTTGCGCCCGGCTGAAACCCCTGGCACCCAGCGACCTCAGAAAGGCATCCAGATCGTCGCCCGTCACGTCGTCGCCCATCGTAGACGCGCCGATGCGGAAGGCCATATCGTGTCGGACATCGTCCAGTAGCACGGGGTCGATATCGTATGCCGGCGCCAGATCGGGTTTCGCACCCCGGTAGAGCAGCGCATGGTTCTTGCCGTGATTATCTGAATTTCCCAGCAGGATGTTCACAATCGTGATCTCGAAGAAGGCCTGGCGGGCCGTCCCGGGCAGACGGGTTTTACTGAGCAAGCCCCCGATCGCGTCCGCGGTAAAGGCGCGGGGTGGCACACCGAAGCGCTCGTATTTCAGCCTCTCGCCCAGGCCGAGAGCCTGGCAGAAGTCCTCCTGGTGAATGCGGCTGACGAGACCATTCTCGGTGTGGCGATCGAACCGCTCGATGAGCAGGCCTTGCAGGTCGCCGTCCCCGAGCACACAGGTCTTCGCCACCGGGTGCCCTTGTGCTTCAGCCATCAGGCGCGTCGCGAGATGTTCACGCCGGACCGCGTTCATCTGGCCCGCACGCGGCACCTTCAGGATATGTGTGGTTGGCGCGCCACTGCCCGACCTGGGCAACCCCAGACGGCCATCGGGGAGCCGGGCCAGAGCAACCTTGCCCTGCACGCCGGCAAGCGGCGACGGGTCGTCGCTCCCGGGCGGCAGGCGCCGGTGATCGCGCAAGGACCGCATGAGGTGCGCGAGCTCGCCGTCGACCGGCAGCGGGTCCGAAATCTCGCCCAGATTGACCGGCACGGCTGGTGATCCTGGAAGCGCAAGATAGTCATGGGCAAGGTCGCCGGGTCGTTTACCGGGAGCTTCTCCCTCCGGCACACAGCTGATGGAGCCCGGGCAATCCCTTCCGAGATGGAACAGGAGGCCCACGATATCACGCTCGGCAACACCGTGGCGTTGCATCACCTGGTCGCGCATTTCGTTCTCGAAGAGAAGGTTCGAGAAGAAGCCGCGGGTGAGGACATCGCCGAAAGGTTCCGCGCGCACAGGCAGTGACATCGAGACCGGATGCGGCAGCGCATCCATGAGGTAGACAAACGAGATGTCTCCGTCCGGTCCGGAAGACAGCCTGCCGACCGGCCCGGAGACCGACTCGAGATAGACATCGAGCACGGTCATCCGTTCCGCGCCTCATCTGGCAAGGTGACCGTAAGGGTCATGCCGAGGTCACGGCAGAGCTGAAGCGCCAGTCCGATATGGCTCGTCTCCTTGCCCTGCTCGATCGCGCGGATCGTAGGCCGCGATATTCCGGTTTGCAGGGAGAGCTCTTCCTGACTGAGCTTCATGGCGCGACGTGTCTTGCGCAGGGCTGCGCCAAGAGAGCTCGGGTCGGTGATCGTGATGTCGCTCATGTCGGACTCGAAATGGCAAAGATGTTTTCCATTTGGCTATGACTTAGAGGCCGGAAGGGAAAATGGCAACGATCTTTTCCAAAATGCCGAGACATGCGTGTGCGACCGGAAATGAAAACGATCTTTTCCAAAACGTCGTATCTCGGAGCTCCCTCGAAGAGGAGATACCTCGCCTGAAAGCACAATAGAGCGATAGCCCGGCTTGAGATGTGCAACAGCGCACCGTGCTGTCATGCAAGCATGGCAACATCCGGCGCGCCCTGTCGCAAGACGAGGTAAAGCCCATGCGGTTCGGGCGCAAAGGTCGCCTGAGTTTAACCCCGACAGCCGAGGCATCTTGCTATGCCGAGCGCCTGCCTCTGCACGACATCGCAGGACCGGCGCACGGACCTTGCACGATCAGGCATGACAGTCGTGTGAAGATGCACCCCATCGGCGCCGAGCTGCCGCCCGGCATTGCTCGGACCCAGCCGGTCAGAACGGATCCAATGATGGGCTGTCGCCCTCGGCGGACAGCTCGTCACGCTCAAACCCGAAGGCCTCCTCGACTGCATCGAGGACAACATCTGATGCGGTCAGGATCCAGGTCTCGCCCGGCACGAGACGCAGAAGGCTGAACCGGCCATCCTGCTGGGACTCGATGTCCTCCGGGTCACCCATCACCAACCGCAGGGAGATGCGCGCGCCTGGCTCTGCCGTTTCCGACAGCCGCAGGATCTCGGCGATGACCTGCGCCCGGCCGGTCAGTCTTTCGGCGCCGACAGCCAATCCATCAGCGTCCGCAGATCGCGCTGGAGCGTTCTGATCGCTTCGTCCTGCGCCCCGATCCTCGCCCCCAGCCACCGCCAGGCCTTTTCCTCGGCCGGGCGCAGTGCGTAAGTTTGGGACAGGCTGGTCAAGGACTCGGCCGCTGTCTCGAGGTGCTTGGCGATCGTCGAAAAGCTTTCGAGGATCTCCCTCAACCGTTCGGTCAGACTCTCGTCGGCGGTCTCCTGCGCCTGGAGCAGTTCGTGCAATGGCATGATCGCGTGCAGGATCTGGTCCAGCTTCAAGGCGATGTCCGCGGTGGTCGTCGGGACGCCGGTGGCGGCCGAGGTTTCGATCGAGGGTTGCATTCATTGTCTCCAATGCTGAGGCAGTTGCCGTAAGGGTTTCGGGGAGGGTCGGGGGAACCAGGGTCGCAAGACGGCGGAAGGTCAGGCGTGCGATCAGACGTGGCAGGACAGCCCGCAGGCGCCGGGCAATCGCGGTCAGGATCTCGCCGGGGCCACGGGGCCCAGCAAGGATGTCAGTGTATCGGTCAAGCGTTCGATGGCCGCGTCCCTCGCTTGGAGCTCGGCCTCCAACGTCGCGATCCTCTTGTTCTGGCCCTGAAGATCCTGCATCAGCGCCTGTTCCAACGCGTCGATGCGGATCAGGAGCGCCCGCTCCATGGCTGTCAGCCCCGACAGCGGGGGCGGGTTCTGAGCTTCGGTCATGATGTGGGTCCTCCTCTGGACGTGCGGAAATGCGGTCGATCCGTTTGGGTGGAATCGTTCGCGGCAACCGGGGACGCGGCGCATCGAGAAAGCGCGTAGCGTCGAAGTCCGGCACCGGCCATTGCCCCCGCCCGAAGCGGTCCGTGTTGAACGCCGCGCGGCGTTCCCAGGCGGCCTGCAGCCGGGCCGCGGCATCGGCCAACCTGGCTGCGCGGACCTCGCCATCCAGCGCGATCACCGGGTGAACCAATGCGTCGGGGCAGGAAAAGTCCGTCGAGAAAACCAGGCCCCGAAGCCTGATACGGTCGCGCGCCGGCGCATTCTCGGGACCGATGGTGATGTGATGGGCGGCGATCGTCAGCACAGTCATGTCGAATTCGGACACATGCCTCGACAGCCAGGCTTCCACATCTGCACGGTTCACGATCAGGCCGGAGCGAACAGCCTCGGCGATCCGATCGCAGATGATCTCACGCACCGTTGGCTCCCACGCGCCGCCGGACCTGAGGACCGCCGCACGGCGCTTCACCAGCCATCCCGGCAGGTTGTACCATTGCCGCCGCTGCGGATCCCGCGGGCTCGACCAGCCGAACGCTGCGTTCAGATAGTCTTCGAATGCCTCCCAACACTCCCGGCTTGCCGTGCCAGGAGGGTCAGGATTGAAGGCCCTCAAAACCCCATTCGATCGACGGATCCATCTGGGGACGATGATATTGAGCTCAAGATTTCCAACATGGGAATGCGTCGTGACGAGAATTGGCGGGCGGCAGTCCGCGGGTACGCCCGCGCAGGCGATCTCCGAATAGAGACTCAAGACCGTGTCCACATGACTGCGCGCTTCTGGCTGCCCGTTGTTGAATTCAGCGACATCGATATCCTGATCACCGAACGCAATGACCAGCGATGTGTATCTGTGCTTTCCAGGCGAAATTCGGATAGCCGCTCGCATCATGGCAGGGTCACCGACAAGAATTTCCGGCGCCGGGTCGCGCCGAACCAACTCCGATCCTTTTTCGCCCGGCTTGATCACATACTCGTTGACACAATATCCGACGCCATCGACACCGAACCCTGCACCGTCAGCGGTGTATTTCGAGGCGAGGACCATCATTCTTCTGAACCCTCAGCCGAAATCCGAGTCCAATCAACGGCCGCGGGAACAAGAATAGCTCGGCGAAACTGCCTTTCGATAATAAGCAAATGCGCCAATATCCGGACCGTGTCAGCGCTTGGCGCAGTAGCTGCAATCTCCTGCGCAATGACGTCAAGTTTCCGGGAAGCTTGCGCCAATGCAACGATGGCACGGGCTTTGTCACGGGCACGAATAGGCGCCTTGCCACGATGCCGAGATAGAAGATATCGGCCAGGCGGCATGTCGGCTGCTTCAGCCGCAGCCTGTATCTCGGCACGCTCCGCAGCGGTGACATATAACGTGTCCCATCTGGATCTGCGCTCGGCGTCGGATTTTCGTGGTCGTGCCATTCGGAATCTCCCTGAAGCTCTTCACCGGTTTTCCGCCGGTCGTGGAGGTGACTTGCTTCAGCATGGGCCGACGTGTCTGCAACATCACGCAAAAAATGCGAATGACTTCAGCACGATGGCGCATGAGGGTGCCTGAAGGCGCAAAGTGGCGCACGAGAGCGAGATGAGGCTCCGGTCAAGCAGGGGATGTCGATTTTTTTCACGCGGCAGACCAGAGTGCCGACGATGAAACCGCCATATACTGCGACCAGTGGAACTGGTCGCAGTATATGGCGCTCGAGGCATCAAGCAATCGAAAAGAGAGCTTGAAAGACTCAAGAGGCAGGGTTTTCCACATAAAAATCCACCGGCTCGCTAGGCTTTTTCACCTCTGCCTCGTATTTTTACGTGGAGCAGACACAGGAGACGAACGATGTACGACGATTACGCAGACAACGAGAGGCAGAGGCTCATCGAGGCAGAGCTGTTCGAGCTTGCGGAAGTAGAACCGATCAAGAAGCGCGGCACTGAACTCCGCAAGTTGATCGCTCAGCGGCGCTTCATCCTGGATCAACGGCGGCGGGGTAGGTCAGTCGAAGGCATCGTGAGAATTCTTGCGAAAAAGAATATCCATGTTTTCGAAGGAACTGCACGAAACTATATCCCGCAGATCGAGAACGCCATACATGCACTTCACGTTATTGGTAATGACGATCCGACCAATACGGAAATCCACCGAATGGTGATAGAACGGGCCAAAGCATCTCGCCACAACTGAGACGACAAGGAAACCGAAAGAAAAGTGACAATGTATCGAGAAGACCGTGCAAGTTCTTCGCCTCATGAAGAACCTGATAACGAGACCAACATTTTCAATGGGCAATATGGAAACTCAAATTCCGATCATTCGGCTACACGGAATTAAAATTCCTTTCTTCATCTTTCCAAATCGAGAAAACCATGATGACCCCGACCTCCTCCATGAATGTAGCAAGCGCTTGGAATGCATCGGCAGCGGTCATCACGGGCGTCTCGCCGCGCCTCGGCGATTTCATTCTCGAGGGGCGCAGTCTGAAGGGCCTTCTCGGACACGACAGCCGCAGTCCCGGGCCGGGCACGCCGGTCGACGCCCACACGCGCCGCTCCCCTCCAGTCCGGTCGTCAGTGACGCCGCCGATCACGGCAACGATCCGGTCGCGGCGCATGGCGACGATCCGCACCAGCGAGCCGGGTTGCGACCCGCGCATGAAGATAACCACCCATCAGGATTTGAGAGCACCAACCAGACCTTGCGATCACACTGACTGAAGCATCTGAACCCGCACATGATCATGACATGACACGCAAAACCGCATTGATCCTCGCTGACGAAAAGACCGCCGCTAGCCTGTTCTGCATGCAGCGTACGGATTTTCGTCGGCTGGTCGAGGCGGGTGCGCTACCCCAGCCGATCAACCTGAACGGGTTTCTGCGCTGGCGTGTTGCCGATCTTGAGGCGATCGCATCGGGCAACACGATCGAAGAGGAGTTCGAGCCATGAGAAAACCGGACCTGCCCTACCTTGAATGCAAGACGGTCAAGGGACATCGCTACAACTACTTCCGGCGGGGGAAGACGCGTGTTCGCTTGCCCGACAATCCGGACAGCGAGGAGTTTTTCGTCGAATACTGGGCTGTCCGCTCCGGCAAAAGGACCCGCACCATCAAGACGACGTGGAACGCCCTGATCATCGAGTACTACAAGAGCCCGGAGTTCACGAAGAAGGCCAAGGGCACGCGCGAAAACTACCGCCGACACTGCGAGGCAATCCGGGAGAAGAACGGCAACAAGGACGTCACGAGGTTCCGGCGCAAGGACGCGATCGCCGTGCGGGATGCGCTTGCCGACAACTGGTCGAAGGCCAACGAGCGCCTGTCGGTCCTGTCGATCCTGTGCCGCAAGGCCGTCGATCTCGAGTGGATCGAGCGGAACCCCGTGTTCGATATCCGCAAGCTCAAGGGAGGCGAGTACGAGGCTTGGCCGGATGAAAAGCTGGACGCGTTCGAGCGCTACTGCGACGAGCACGGCCTGACCACTGCGCGCACGATTTTCGAACTGTGCGTGGGCACCGGACAGCGTTTCGGAGATTGTCTGAAGATGACCTGGGACGACTTCGATGGGGAGTTCATGGATGTCTGCCAGGAGAAGACGGGCACCAAGATCCGGGTGTACTGCCCGGAGCGCCTGCAGACCTACCTTGGCGGGCTTCCCAAGACCGGGCGGCACATTCTCCCTCGCGACCTCACGAGGCCGATCGGGAAACGGACGGCTCAAACGGCCGTCGAGACCGTGCGGGTGGCGCTGGGGCTGATGCACGGGAAGCATCGCCTCGTGCCGCATGGCTGGCGCTATACCGCCGCCCGACTGCTGGCAGAGGCCGGATGCAGCGACACGGAAATCCAGGCCGTGACCGGCCACAAGTCGCTCGAGATGGTCCGGAAATACCGCAAGCAGGCCAACCAGACGGCGGCATCCAAACGCGCGCAGCAGCGCCGTGACCGGTGAGAACAGAACAAGACCAGAACGAGAAACTGCGAAACTATGTGCGAAACCGTGATGAACCGTATTTCACAACGGATCGCTCTCGCAGCCCAAAACCTTGATAAAACAAGGTGGTGCGGGTGAAGGGACTCGAACCCCCACGCCTTGCGGCGCCAGAACCTAAATCTGGTGCGTCTACCAGTTCCGCCACACCCGCAACGCTGCGGCGTTTAGCAGAGAGCGACTGGCGGGGCGAGGGGCAAAAACGGGTCGGCCCTTAACCGGATCTCAACCTGCTTTGGCGCAGGATGGGCGGCATGAGACCCCTGCCCCGTTGCAACACTTGCCCTGAACCTCATCGCCCGTCGTGGAATTTCCCTGTGCAAACGGTCACCGGGCGGCTACGATTTTTCCACAATCAAAAACGGCGCAAAGCGCCGAGAACCGAGCAGGTTTCGACATGACAGACATGACCCCGATCGCGGCTGCGCTGCGCGTGGATGACGTGAGGCCGCCCGACGGGCCGGCGGCGCTGGCCCCAGCAAGCATGATCCTGACCCTCGACGGCACCCTTCCGGTCGAGCATCTCTACCCCGGCGACAAGGTGATCACGCGCCACGGGGCGCGCGCCCTCGTGGCGATCGACCGCGTCGTGATGCCCGCGGGCACCCCCATCGTCGAGGTGACGCGCAACGCCTTCGGCGGCCGCCCGGACCGCGACGTCTGGCTGCCTGCGGCACAGCGCGTCCTGATCCGCGACTGGCGCGCCAAGGCGCTTTACGGGCAGGCACAGGCCTGTGTGCCCGCGGGCCAGCTTGCCGATGGAGAATATGTCCGCCATGGGCAACTGGATTGCGAGGTGACCTGCTTCGCGTTGCGCTTCGGCCGGCCCGAGATCCTGTATGCCGACGGTCTGGAACTGGCCTCGGCCGATCCGCTGACGGTTCCGGCCTGAGGCGTCAGGCGCCGATCCCGCGCAGCACGTCCGGCAACGCCTCGGGCAGATCCTCGGCGATGAGGCCGGGGCCGAAGGCGCGCGCCGCTTCCACATGCAGCCACGCCGCGCTGCAGGCCGCGCCATGTGGCCCCTGCCCCCGCGCGATCAGCCCGGTGATCAGCCCCGCCAGCACGTCACCGGCTCCGGCGGTCGCCAGCCAGGGCGCGGCCCGCTCGCGCAGGGCCGCATGCACCGCCGCCCGGCCATCGGGTGCGGCAATGACAGTGTCGGGGCCCTTGAGCAGCACCACGCAGCCAGCCCGCGCGGCCGCGGCACGCACCGCATCGAGGCGGGAATAGGCGGGGCCGGCCACGGGCCGATCCTGCAACCGCTCGGCCAGGTCTGGGAACAGGCGCGCGAATTCGCCGTCATGGGGCGTCATCACACAGGCCCCGGCCGCCCGCGTCCGGGCGAACAGCTCGTCGCGCAGCGCGGGCTGGCCCGAGAAGAGCGTCAGCGCATCGGCGTCAAGCACGATCCCCCGCCCCTCGGCGGCGTCCACCATCCCGAGCGCGGTCAGCACCATGTCCCGTTCGCGCGCCTGCGGTCCGGCCCCCGCGGCAAGGCCGGGGCCGATGCAGATCGCCTTGATCCGCGCATCGCCGAGCATGTCGGCCAGCGCGCCCGAGGCGTCGACCTGCCTGAGCATGATCGCGGTCAGCTGCGCCGCGCATTCCGGCATGGCCTCTGCCGGCGCGGCCACGGTCACCAGCCCCGCGCCCACCCGCAGCGCCGCGCGCGCGGCCAACCGCGCGGCCCCGGTGCGGCCCAGCCCGCCCGCCACCACGAGCGCGTGACCGTGGGTGAACTTGTGCCCGCCCGCCTTGGCCACCCCCCGCGCGGCGCGGGCGTCGACCCGCCTCGCCGCCCCGGGCACCGGCGTATCGGACAGGCCTATATCGGCCATCACGAGGCGACCGCAGACGTCCGGCCCGCGGTCAAGCACATGCCCCGGCTTGGCGCGGTGAAAGCTGACCGTCAGATCGGCGGCCAGCGGGCGACCAAGCAGGCGACCGCTATCGGCACAGAGGCCCGAGGGCACATCGACCGCCACGGTCAGGGCCCCGCCCTGCCAGCCGCGGATCGCATCGAAGTGCCGCTCCAACTCGGCCGACAGGGGCCGACCGATGCCGATTCCGAAAATCGCATCGACGATCAACGCGGGCGGTGCGCCGTCTGGCGCGGCCTCGACCGCTGCCATGGGCTGCACCGGTCCGATCCTTGCCCAGCTTTCGTGATTGGCGCGCGCGTCGGGCGGCAGGCGCGCGGGATCGCCCAGCAGATGCAGCGCCACCGACCAGCCGCGGGCCGCCAGAAGCCGGGCGATGACAAAGCCGTCACCGCCGTTATTGCCCGGCCCGCACAGCACCAGCGCGGCATGAGCACCCTCGGACAGGGCCGGGCGCTCGGCCAGCGCGGCCGCCACCACCGCGGCGCCCGCGCGCTCCATCAGGTCCAGCCCGGTCGTGGCGCCCTGCGCGATGGCCGCCTGCTCGACCGCACGCATCTGGGCGGCGGTCAGAAGCTCTGCGGAACAGTCGGATTCACTTTTGATCATTTTTTGGGCGCTTTGCCTGTTTTGCGATCACCGTATGCCGGAATCCCCGGGATCGCCGGTGCCCGCAACCGTAGCGCATGGACGCCCCCCGCACAAAGTGCTGTCAGGGGTCCGCGAAGACTGGCGAGGAGGCCGCGGTAGCGATGAAAAAGATCGAAGCGATCATCAAACCCTTCAAGCTCGACGAGGTGAAGGAAGCCCTTCAGGAGATCGGCATCCAGGGCCTCAGCGTCACCGAGGTGAAGGGGTTCGGCCGCCAGAAAGGCCATACCGAGCTTTACCGCGGCGCCGAATACGTCGTGGATTTCCTGCCCAAGGTAAAGATCGAGGTCGTCCTGTCCGATGACCTGGCCGATGCCGCGATCGAGGCGATCATAGATGCCGCCAAGACCGACAAGATCGGCGATGGCAAGATCTTCGTGTCCGACATCAGCCAGGCGATCCGCATCCGCACCGGGGAATCGGGCGAAGACGCGCTCTGATCCGTCGATTGAATTCACCGGGCCGCGCGTCTCGCGGACCGGATCAAAGGACCACTACGTCAAGGGAAGGTCACCATGAGCAAAGAAGCATTCCTGAAACTGATGAAGGACGAAGGCGCGGAATACGTCGACATCCGCTTCACCGATCCGCGCGGCAAGCTGCAGCACGTGACGGTGATGGCCGATCTCGTCGACGAGGATTTCCTTGACGAAGGCTTCATGTTCGACGGCTCCTCGATCGCGGGCTGGAAGGGCATCGAGGCGTCGGACATGAAACTCATGCCCGACACCGACAGCGCCTATGTCGATCCCTTCTATGCCGAAAAGACGATCTGCGTGCATTGCACCGTGGTCGAGCCCGACACCGGCGAGCCCTACAACCGCGACCCGCGCGGCACCGCGCAATTGGCCGAGGCCTACCTGAAGTCGTCGGGCATCGGTGATGCGTTCTACTGCGGCCCCGAGGCGGAATTCTTCGTGTTCGACGACGTGCGCTATGCCGTCAGCATGAACAAGGTGGCCTTCGAGGTCGACGCGGTCGACGGTGCCTGGAACACCGACACCGAGTACGAGATGGGCAACATGGGCCACCGCCCGGGCATCAAGGGCGGCTACTTCCCGGTCAACCCGATCGACCCCGGCCAGGACCTGCGCTCGGAAATGCTGTCCACGATGAAGCGGATGGGCATGAAGGTCGACAAGCACCACCACGAGGTGGCGTCGAACCAGCACGAGCTGGGCCTGATCTTCGACAGCCTGACCAAGCAGGCGGACGAGCTGCAGAAATACAAGTACGTCATCCACAACGTGGCGCATGCCTATGGCAAGTCGGCGACCTTCATGCCCAAGCCGATGGCCGGCGACAACGGCACCGGCATGCACGTCAACATGTCGATCTGGAAGGACGGCAAGCCGCTGTTTGCAGGCGACAAATACGCTGACCTGTCGGACGAGGCGCTGTATTTCATCGGCGGCATCCTGAAGCATGCCAAGACGCTGAACGCCTTCACCAACCCGTCGACGAACTCCTACAAGCGCCTGATCCCCGGCTTCGAGGCCCCGGTTCTGCGCGCCTACTCGGCCCGGAACCGCTCGGGCTGCGTGCGTATCCCGTGGACGGAAAGCCCCAAAGCCAAGCGCGTCGAGGCCCGCTTCCCGGACCCGTCGGCGAATCCCTACCTGTGCTTTGCCGCGCTGCTGATGGCCGGCCTCGACGGCATCCAGAACAAGATCCACCCCGGCGATCCGTCGGACAAGGACCTGTACGATCTGCCGCCCGAGGAACTGGCCGGCATCCCCACCGTCTGCGCCAGCTTGCGCGAGGCGCTGGAAAGCCTCGAGGCCGATCACGACTTCCTGCTCAAGGGCGACGTGTTCACCAAGGACCAGATCGAGGGTTACATGGCGCTCAAGTGGGAAGAGGTCTACGCCTTCGAGCACACCCCGCACCCGGTCGAATACAAGATGTACTACAGCTGCTGATCGGCGCTGTGATGTCTACGGAAACGGGCGCCCAAGGGCGCCCGTTTTGCATTGTCGTCAGGGTTTGGGAAAAGCGCCCGATCCTGCGGGCGATCCTCAGAAACGCCCGATCCTGCGGGCGACGCGCATCGCCTCCTTGGTGCGCTTCGCCGTGGTCCGCGCCTGGGCTTGCTGTTCGGGCGTCGCATCGCCGCGACCACGCGCCACGCGGTCGATCCCTGCGTTCATGCCGCGGTTGATCAGCGGACCGATCAGGCGACGCAGTATCATGTTCAAGGTCCGGTCCATGTCTCTGCCTTTGCTTTGCCCCCGTCTTGCAGCGGGGTGGTGTTTGCCTTGCCGTCACGGGCAAATATAGCACGATCATGGCGAAAATCAGGAGGCGGTCAGAGATCGTCCTCATCGTCGTCGGGCAGCTGCGCCTCGGCGTCATCCTCGAACATGTCGGAGGTCGCATCGTCGCGGGAAAGCTCGGCCTCGGCACCCTCGGGCGGGCGGCTTTCCAGAAGTCCCGCCTCGCGCAACTCCTTGAGCCCCGGAAGGTCGCGCGCGCTTTCCAGCCCGAAATGGTCGAGGAATCCCTGCGTCACCACATAGGTCACCGGGCGGCCCGGCGACATCCGCCTGCGGCCGAAGCGCACCCATTCCAGCTCTATCAGCTGATCGACTGTGCCGCGGGAGACGGAAACGCCCCGGATCTCCTCGATCTCGGCTCGGGTGACGGGCTGGTGATAGGCGATGATCGCCAGCGTCTCGATCGCCGCGCGGCTCAGTTTGCGGGTCTCGACAGTTTCGCGCGCCATCAGGAACCCGAGGTCGGCGGCGGTGCGGATCGCCCAGGCCTCGCCCACGCGGGCGACGGTCACGCCACGGCCCTCGTAGCGCTTGCGCAGCAGCTGCAGCGCCTCGGCAGGGTCGCAGCCATGGGGCATCCGCGCCTCCATCTCGGCCAGCGTCATCGGCGCCGAGGCGGCGAAAAGCATCGCTTCGACCATGCGCTCCTGCTCGGCGAGCGGGGGGGCGCGAAACAGGCTTTTGTCCCTGCCGTCAGGCTGTTCTGCGGTGTCGTTCATCTAGTCGTCCCGGCGGCGCAGCTGGATCGGCGCAAAGGTTTCGGACTGGCGTATGCGCACCTTGCCCGCCTTGGCCAGCTCAAGTGCTGCGGCGAAACTGGCCGCGGTGGCCGAGCGGCGGCGCTTGGGGTCCATCGTCCAGCCTTCGGGCAGGTAGCTGATCAGGTCGGTCCATTCGCCCGCGTAGCCGATCATGCCGCGCATCCGGTCGAGCGCCTGTTCCATGGTCAGGATCGCGTCACGGTCCATGACGTAGGGGCGGAAATCGTCGCGGGTTCGGATGCGGGCATAGGCCTGCATCAGATCGAGCAGGCCCGCCGTCCAGGTGATGCGGCGGGCGGTCGTCACCTCCTGCACTTCGCCGCGGGGAAAACGGTCCTTGAACAGGCGGTCACGCGCCATGAGTTTCGCGGCGCAGTCACGCATCGCGGCAAGGCGTTCGAGCTGAAAGGCGAGATAGGCGGCCATCTCTTCGCCGCTCGGCCCCTCCTCGGTGGGGTCGGGGGGCAGCAGCAGGCGCGATTTCAGGAAGGCGAGCCACGCCGCCATGACAAGGTAGTCGGCGGCCAGTTCGATCCTGAGCGTGCGCGCCTGGTCGATGAAGGCGAGATATTGCTCGGTCAGTTGCAGGATGGAGACCTTTCGCAGGTCCACCTTCTGCGTGCGGCTGAGCGTCAGCAGCAGGTCGAGCGGTCCCTCGAACCCGTCGACATCGACGATCAGCGCCTCGGCCGCGCGGCGCGTGGAGACGGCGTCCCACTCGGCGTCGGTGTCATTGGCGGCGATGGGCCGGTCAGCCATAAACCTCTCCGTCCAGAAGGTCGGCAAGGTCGGCCTCGGCGGCCTCGATGTCAAGCGGATCGGGGTGCTTGCGCAGGGCAAGCGCGGCCTCGGCGCGCGCCAGCGACCGTCCGTCGAGCGGCCCGGCCTCGGCGACGACCAGCTCCATCTCGGCCCGGTCGCCGTTGCAATGCAGGATCAGGTCGCAGCCCGCCGCCCGCGCCCGCGCCGCGCGCTGGCCGATCGGACCGGGCAGCGCCCCCATCGAGAGGTCGTCGGTCATCAAGGCGCCGTCAAAGCCGATCTCGTCGCGGATCATGGCGATCAGGCGGGGCGAGAAGGTGGCGGGCACATCGCCCCCCGCCGCCTCGTAGACGATATGGGCGGTCATGCCGAGCGGCAGGTGGGCCAGCGGCTTGAAGGCCGCGAAATCGACGGCCTGCAACTCCGAGAGCGGCGCGCTGACCCGAGGCAGGGTCAGGTGGCTGTCCACCTCGCCCAGACCGTAGCCCGGAAGGTGCTTGAGCACCGGCAGGACGCCGCCCTCCATCAGCCCGGCGGCCACGGCGCGGCCCGCGCCGATCACGGTATCGGGTTCGCTGCCGTAGAGGCGGTTTTTCAGGATGGGGTGCGTCGTCTCGCGCGCGACATCGGCCAGCGGCATGCAGTTCACGTCGATGCCCACCGCGCGCAGTTCATGCGCGATCAGGCGGGCCCGCAGATGCATCGCGCGCGCCGCGCGCGCCGGGCCCGCTTGCGCCATCTGGTCGAGCGCGGGGCGCCATTGCCGCCAGTGGGGCGGGCGCATGCGCTGCACCCGGCCCCCTTCCTGGTCAATGAGGATGGGCGCATCGCGCCCCACCGCGGCCCGCAGGTCCGAGGTCAGCGCCAGAAGCTGCGTGGGGTCGACGATGTTGCGCGCGAAAAGGATGAAGCCCCAGGGCTGCGCCCCGGCGAAAAAGCGCGCCTCGTCGGGGGACAGGTGCGGGCCCTCGCAGCCGAGGATGGAGGCCGAGAGGGGGGCCATTGAATCAGCGCACGGTCACGGGGATGCAGGGCGCATTCTGTGCCATCAGCGCGGCGCAGAACCTGCGCGAGGCGGCGAGATCGTCGAACCCGTGCGCGCGAAGCCGGTAGAAGGCCGAGCCGCCCGAGCTTGCCTGCTGGATCACGCGGGCACGGCCGTCGAAGAAATCGGGGAAGCGAGCGGTCAGGCGGTCCCATTCGCGACGCGCGATCTCGGGCGTGTCGAAGGCGCCCAACTGCACGAGGCGCGTGCCCTCGGGCAAGGTCGCGGCGTCGATCTCGGCCACGGCCTCCGCCGCGTCGGGGGCCGGGGTGGCCGAGGCTGCGCGGGTCGCCAGGGCCGCGGGCCGCGTCGCGGGGCGGAGCGAGCGGGCGACGCCCGGCACCGAGGCCGGGATCACACCGGCCATGGCAGGCGTGGGCGTGGGCACGGACAGGGGCGCGGGGTCCGGCACCGTGGCGTCCGCGTCGCCGTCCAGAAGCGGCGGCGCTTCGACCGCTGGCACCTCGAGCGGATTGGACTGTTCCAGCAACCGCTCGATCAGGGCCTGCGTCCCGCTGGCGACCTCGGCGGGCGGCGGGGCGGCCCTGTCGGCACGGCTGGGGGCCGAGGCAGAGGCCAGTTGGATCGCGTCGAGATCGACGGGCGGCGGCGCAAGCACGAAGCGGTCGGGCACCGGTGCGGCCTCTTCGCCTTCGGCGATGCGGTTCACGGCGAGACCCTGGTGGGCGGCCTGCACGCCGCCGGGATCGGCGGGCGGCACGCGCATCGGCCCCTCGAGCGCGCGGATCACCGGTACGCCCGAGACATCGCGCATGGTCAGCTGGAAGGCCCAGACGCCCATGCCCACGACAAGGCCGAGCGACACCAGCGCCCCGGCCCAGTTGACGACCGTGCCGAAGCGCGACGGCGCCCCCGCCACCCGATGAACCCCATGGTCCGCGCCATGCGCGCGGTCATCCTCGAAATACTCGATATCCGCCATAGCCTGCCATGCCTGCCCGTATGTCCCCGATCGCGACCCTGTCGCGCGGGGATCTTGCCTGTTCGATCCGGCCTGCGGGAGGTCTTTCGCCTCACATCTTGTCGGCCGACGTCACCCCCAAGATACCAAGACCGGTGGAAATGACAATCGCGACGGACCGGATGAGGGCCAATTTCCCGCGGCTCGCCGCATGGTCGTCTTCCTGGAGGAAGCGCAGATGCGGCTCGGCGTTGCCCTTGTTCCAGAGCGCGTGGAACTCCGAGGCGAGGTCATAGAGGTAGAAAGCCACCCGGTGCGGCTCGTGCGCGGTGGCGGCACTTTCGACGAGGCGCGGCCATTCGGCGAGCTTGGCCACCAGCGCCAGCTCGGCCGGATCGGCGACTGCCGAGAGGTCATCGGCCCCGCCGGGAAAGAGGCCCGCCTCGGCCGCCTTGCGCATCACGGACTGGATGCGGGCATGGGCGTATTGCACGTAGAAGACGGGGTTGTCCTTGGACTGCTCGCGCACCTTGTCGACGTCGAAATCCAGCGGCGCGTCGTTCTTGCGGGTCAACATGACGAAGCGGGTCACATCGGGCCCCACCATCTCGACCACGTCGCGCAGGGTGACGAAGGTGCCCGCCCGCTTCGACATCTTCAGCTCTTCGTCGCCCCGGCGCAGCTTGACCAGCTGGATCAGCTTGATGTCGAGCGGCACGCGCGTCTCCGACAGGGCCGCGACCGCGGCCTTCATGCGCTTGACATAGCCGCCGTGATCGGCGCCGAAAATGTCGATCAGCTCATCGAAACCCCTTGAAATCTTGTCATAATGGTAGGCGATGTCGGGGGCGAAATAGGTCCAGCTGCCGTCCGATTTCATCACCGGGCGGTCGACGTCGTCGCCGTAATCGGTCGATTTGAAGAGCGTCTGGGCCCGCGGCTCCCAATCTTCGGGGGTCTTGCCCTTGGGCGGCTCGAGCACGCCTTCGTAGATCAGGCCCTTGCCGCGCAGATCGTCGAGCGCGGCCTCGATCCGGCCGGTGCCATAAAGCGATTTCTCGGAGTAGAACACATCCATCGCCACGCCCAGTGCGGCCAGATCCTCGCGGATCAGGTCCATCATCCGGTCGGTGGCGAAGTCGCGGACCTCGGCCAGCCAGACCTCCTCGGGCTGGCCCACGTAAGCCTCACCCACCTCGGCGGCGAGCGCCTCGCCGACCTCGATCAGGTAGTCGCCGGGATAGGTGCCATCCTCGAAGGCGACGGTCTGGCCATGCGCCTCGAGGTAGCGGAGGTAGACCGAGCGGGCCAGCACATCGACCTGCGCGCCGCCGTCGTTGATGTAGTATTCCCGCGTCACCTCGTGGCCGGTGAAGGCCAGCAGCGAGGCCAGCGCGTCGCCGAAGACCGCGCCCCGCGTGTGGCCGACATGCAACGGCCCTGTCGGGTTGGCCGAGACGTATTCGACGTTCACGCGCCGCCCCTGCCCCATGTCGGACCGGCCGTAATCGGCCCCGGCGGCGAGGATCGCCGCGACCTGTCCCTGCCACGCGGCGGCCGTGAGCCGCAGGTTGAGGAACCCCGGCCCCGCCACCTCGGCCAAGGCGATGCGCGGGTCATCGGCGAGTTTGGCGGCCAGCGCCGTGGCGATGTCACGCGGCTTGAGCCCGGCGGGCTTGGCCAGCACCATCGCAGCATTGGTCGCCATGTCGCCATGGGCCGCATCGCGCGGCGGCTCGACCGCGACATGGGCCATGTCGAGGCCTGCGGGCAACGTGCCATCGGCGACCAGCGCCTCGAGAGCGGAGAGCGTGGCGGCGTGGATGTCGGCGAAAAGCGTCATGGGGCACCTGCGGGATGGAACCGCTGCGTCCTACCACGGTGGCGGCAGAGGTCAATCGCGGCGCAGGTGCCCCGGCGGCGATCAGTCCGCGCTGCAGCTGACGAAACGGTCCTCGGACCCGTCGGACCGCAGGATCAGGTCACCATCGGCATTGCGGTAGAACAGCACCTTGCGGGGCTGCGGGCCGCCGCCGTGGTCGCAGGCCATCGTGTACTGGATCGCGCCCGCGGGCTCGGCCATGGGCGTGGCATCGGCCAGCGTGCAGGGCGTCTCATAGAACGCCACCTCGCTGCCCTCGATCACGAGGGCGACGAAGGGCGGATCGTCGCAGAAGGCGTATTCGTAGACACCGTCGAACCCCTGCGCCGAGGCGGCGACGGGCAGGGCAATCAGGGCGGCGGAACATGCGGAGCGGAAGGAAAGGCAGGACATCGTTGAAATCCTTCGTCTGAAGTTGAACGAACGGATCGTAAACGGCCTCTGCCGCCCTCGTCAGAGAGCGATTCCCTCCCCTCTATTCGCAGCGCTGGTAGAGCACGACTTGCCCCGGCCGCAGCAGGATCAGATCGATCCCGGGCATGCTGATCGAGCCGCCCCGCATCAGCAACAGGCGCCCGACGCTTTGCTCTCCCTCGCTTTCGCAGGCGGCATCGAACAACGTGGCTCCGGCCATGTCACGGACGGCGACGGGATTGGACAACTCGCAAGTCGTTTCCCAATAAAGCAGCCGGGAGCCTTCGATGGACATGCCACCGTCGGTCAGCTCTTCGGTGCAACGGTCGATCTGGTAGCGCCCGTCGAACTCCTGCGCAAACGCCGGGCCGGCACAGATCAGGCCGATCAGCATCACCAACTTGCTCTTCATGTGAACACCACCTTCTGTGACAGGCTACTTCCGAAAACGCGGGAATGGGTCTGCAGCGCGAACCGGTCGGTCATGCCCGAGATGTAGTCGCAGACGATCCGCGCGAGCGCGGTTTCGTCACCCGCGATCTCGTCGACATCCTTGCGCCATTGCCTGGGCAATTCGTCCGGGTGCGCCATGAAATGCGGGAAGAGGTCGCGCACGACGCCGGTGACCTCGACGCGCATCTCGACCACGGCGGGGGCGCGATACATGCGGTGGAAGAGGAAATCGCGGATCACCTTGAGATCGGCGAAGACGGGCGCGGAAAAGCGGATGATCGGGCGGCCCGCGGCGCGGATGTCATCGGCGCTGCCGGGGGCAAGTGCCGAAAGCTCGGCACGGGCGTAGCCGATCACGTCCTCGACCAGCACCCCGAAAAAGCGGCGCAGCGCCTCGTGCCGGCGGCGGTAGATGTTGAGGCCGGGATAGAGGCGGTCGACCTCGGCGAAGCAGCCCGACAGGATCGGCAGACCGGCGAGGTCTTCGGTCGAGAACAGCTCGGCCCGTAGCCCGTCGTGCAGGTCGTGGTGATTGTAGGCCACGTCATCGGCGATGGCCGCGACCTGCGCCTCGGCACTGGCATGGGTATGCAACTCGAGGTCGTGCGCGGCACAATAACCCGCCAGCGCCCAGGGGATCGGGGGGGCGACGGGGCCATTGTGTTTCGCAATGCCTTCAAGGGTTTCCCACGTGAGGTTCAACCCGTCGAACTCGGCGTAATGGCGTTCGAGATGGGTCACGATGCGAATGGCCTGCGCGTTGTGATCGAACCCGCCATGGGGCGCCATCAATGCCTGCAACGCATCCTCGCCGGTGTGGCCGAAGGGCGGGTGGCCCAGGTCATGGGCCAGTGCCACCGCCTCGGTCAGGTCCTCGTCGAGGCCCAGCGCGCGGGCGATGGTGCGCGCGACCTGCGCCACCTCGATCGAATGGGTCAAGCGGGTGCGGAAATAATCGCCCTCATGCTCGACGAAGACCTGCGTCTTGTGCTTGAGGCGGCGAAAGGCCGAGGCGTGGATGATCCGGTCGCGGTCGCGCTGAAAGGGCGAGCGAAAGGTGCTTTCGTCTTCGGGCACGCGGCGGCCGCGGGTCCGGGTCGGGTCGCAAGCATGGGGGGCGTGCATCTGCGGTGCTCCGGGTTCTTGTCCGCTTCGGCATGGTTCATATATGGTGACGCAAGGAAATGCGACAGCCCGCCAAGGAGTCCGGTCAGATGTCCCTTACCCTCACCCTGCCCCCCAAGGTCACGTCACGCGCATTCGCGCGGCTGGCCGAGATCAACGCGGCCGCGGGCGAGGCCAAGGCGCTGCGCGTGGCCGTCGAGGGGGGCGGTTGTTCCGGGTTCCAGTACGAGATCAAGCTGGACGATCCGACCGCGGATGACCTGGTGCTTGAAGAAGCCGGGCAGAAGGTGGTGGTCGACAGCGTCTCGCTGCCCTTCCTGGCCGATGCGGTGATCGACTTCACCGAAGAACTGATCGGCGCGCGTTTCACCATCGAAAACCCCAACGCCTCCTCGTCCTGCGGCTGTGGCACGTCCTTTTCGATGTGACCCGACGCGCGGCTTAAGCCGTCAGGCTGCGCAGGGCAACGCAGGGGTCGGCATGCCTGCAAGCAAGGCCGCCTCGTGACGTCGCAACACCCGGCGGGCGGCCGTCATGGGCTGCCCCGAGCCTGCGGGCGTGTCGGCGGCGGCGGCAAGGATCTCGGCCCGCAACGGGCTTTTCGGGTGGCACAGGTAGTCCCCGAACAAGAAGCTCTCGCTCGCCATCCCCTCGGCCTGAACGATTTCATGGGTATCGAACATCAGGTGCACATAGGTGACCTCGGCGCGGGGCGTGCGCCGGATCGTGTCGCCATTGACCAGAAGATGCGCGGGGCACAGGACCTCGGCCTCGCCATACAGCAGTTCGGCGCGCCAGTCGTCGATCAGTACAGAATGGAGCGGTGACACGAACAGCGTGCCGTGATCACCCAAGGCACCGGCAGCGAACCGGATCGGCGCATCGGGACCGAAGGCCGGAACCTTCCGCTGCCCGACCCAGCGCAGCGGCAAGGGTCCATGATCGCGCGTTTCGACCAGATCGCCGATCCGCAGGTCCTCGACCCGGACCGCGCCGCCCGGCACGGCGATGCGGGTTCCAGCGACAAAACAGGGCGGTCCAAGGTTGCCGACGGGGAATTGCGTGCTGTTCGTCACGAAGGTGACATCCGTCGCCGTCGCCCCGTCGATCAGGACTGACCCGTCCGAGGGTGTGAAATAGCGGCTGCCATCGTTGGTGTAGAAGGTCACACCGGTGATGGTGACACCGTTGAGCGTTACCGTATCGCCGACCCAGACCGCGTTCACGATACTGCCGTTGATCGTGTCACCGCTGTCCGGGCGGATCAGCCCGTCACCATCGGCATCGTCGATCGTCATCGACACGACCGTGATCGCCGTCGGAAGGAGCGGCGGCGCACCGGGGTCGAAATTCCCCGCAATCGTCTGATCGGTGTAGATCGGCATGGCGTCCCCATCTTGCTGTCTGCTGGCCAGCATGGGATGAATAGGTTGCGCCTTCGTTTCTACTTTGGAGCCGATGGGGTCATTTTGCGGTCATTGCAGGGCCGCGCCAAAGCGCCGCCGCCGCAATCTGGTGCGGAAACAGGCGGGACACGGGCGGGACATGGCACATCGGCGGAGGCGGGCATGAAGATCGCGACATTCAACATCAACGGCATCAAGGCAAGGGTCGGGGCGCTGAGCGACTGGCTGGCCGAGTTTCAGCCCGATGTGGCCCTGTTGCAGGAGATCAAGTCGGTCGACGAGGGTTTCCCGCGCGCGCATTTCGAGGACATGGGCTACGCGGTCGAGACCCATGGGCAAAAGGGCTTCAACGGGGTGGCGATCCTGTCGAAGCTGCCGCTCGAGGACGTGAGCCGCGGCCTGCCGGGCGACGACGCGGACGAGCAGGCGCGCTGGATCGAGGCCACCGTGATCGGCGAGGAAACGGCGGTCAGGCTCTGTGGTCTCTACCTGCCCAACGGCAACCCCGCGCCGGGGCCGAAATACGACTACAAGCTTGCGTGGATGGCCCGGATGGAGGCGCATGCCCGCGACCTGCTGGCGGGCGAGATGGCCGTGGTTCTGGCGGGCGATTACAACGTGATCCCGCAAGACGAGGATGCCGCCAAGCCCGAGGCGTGGCGCGAGGATGCGCTGGCCCTGCCTGCCTCTCGCGCCGCGTTCCGGCGCATCCGGAACCTCGGCTACACCGAGGCGATCCGCGCGCGGACGCAGGCCACGGGGCTGTATTCCTTCTGGGATTACCAGGCGGGCGCGTGGGAGCGGAACAACGGCATCCGCATCGACCACCTGCTGCTCAGCCCGCAGGCGGCGGACCGGATGCGCGATGCCGGGATCGACAAGGCGGTGCGGGGTCGGGAAAAACCCTCGGACCACGTGCCGGTGTGGATCGACCTCGCCGCCTGACGGCGGCGCCCCCAGCATGTTTCCGGAAAGAAGAAGGTAGCGGAAGGGTTGCCTAACCTCTGGTGCGCCCGCAGTCTTCCCGGACGAGTGACTTGCGGGAGAACGGGATGACCCGGGCAGCGGACGTGATCGTCATCGGGGCGGGTGTGATCGGGGCGGCGGTGGCCTACGAGCTGGCGAAGCAGGGCAAATCGGTGCTCTCTCTCGACGCGAAGGGCGCCGCGGGGCATGGCTCGACCGCGGGGTCCTGCGCGATCGTGCGCGTGCATTACTCGACGCTGCAAGGCTGCGCGATGGCCTGGGAGGGGTATCACGACTGGGCCGGATGGCGCGACTACCTCGGCGCGCCGACAGGCGAGACGCTGGCCGAGTTCCGGCAGACCGGCTGCCTCGTGATGAAGACCGAGGCGAACGGCGGGCTGGAGAAGCACATGGCGATGAGCCGGGCGCTCGACTGCCCCTACGAGGAATGGGACGCGGACCGCATCCTCGGACGTTTGCCGATCTACCGGCTTGACCGCTTCGCGCCCGCCAAACGGATGGACGACGCGGGGTTCGGCGCGCCGACGGGCGGGGCCTTGACCGGCGCGGTGCTGTGGCCCACGGCGGGCTATGTCACCGACCCCGCGCTGTCCGCGCAGAACATCGCCGACGCCGCACGGCGCCACGGCGCCCGGTTCCGCTTCAACGCGCAGGTGGTGGAGATCCTGACCGCGGGGGGGCGCGTGGCCGGGGTGCGGCTGGCCGATGGGTCCGAGCTGCATGCGCCGGTGGTGGTGAACGTGGCTGGCCCCGCGAGTGCGCGCATCAACGCGATGGCCGGCGTGCTGGAGGACATGACGATCGAAACCCGCCCCCTCCGGCAGGAGGTGGTGCATGTGCCCGCGCCCGAGGGGTTCGATTTCGAACAGGACGGGCTGATCGTTTCGGACGGCGACATCGGCTGCTATTGCCGCCCCGAGCGGGGCAACAACATCCTGATCGGGTCGGAAGACCCGGAGTGCGACACCCACCACTGGATCGATGACCGCGACTGGAACACCGACTTCACCGAGCAATGGACCACGCAGGCGCTGCGCTATGCGCAAAGGGTGCCGTCGCTGGGCATTCCCAGCCGGATGCGGGGGGTGGTGGAGCTTTATGACGCCGCGACCGACTGGATCCCGATCTACGACAAGTCGGCCTTGCCGGGGTTCTACATGGCCTGCGGAACGAGCGGCAACCAGTACAAGAACGCGCCCGTGGCGGGCCGGCTGATGGCGGCCCTGATCGACTATTGCGAGGGCGGGACCGATCACGATGTCACGCCGATGCGCCTGCGGCTGGGCCATATCGGGCACGAGATCGACGCAAGCTTTTTCTCGCGCAGGCGCGCGATCAACGCCGAGTCGAGTTTCTCCGTCCTTGGATGATCCCTGGGATGCGCGCGGCTGATCGACAGGCTCCGACCGCGTCCGATCCGTAATAAACCCGTCACAAAAGACCGGTAAGCGCGGTGCAGAGGGCGGTCACGAGGACCCCCTCCTGCGTTTTCCGATCAGACATGCCGGCCCCGCCGGATGAAGGAGATACCCGATGAAGATGCGTCATATCGCGACGATGGGTGCCGTCAGTGCGCTCGCCCTGGGCAGCGCCGCTGCGGCCCAGACCGAGATCCAGTGGTGGCACGCCATGGGGGGTGAACTTGGCGTCGCGACCGAGGCCGTCGCCACCGCCTTCAACGCCACCCAAAGCGACTATGTCGTGGTGCCCACCTATCGCGGCACCTACACCGAAACGCTGACCGGCGCGATCGCGGCCTTCCGCGCGGGCGAACAGCCCAACATCGTGCAGGTCTTCGAGGTCGGCACCGGAACCATGATGGCCGCCCAGGGCGCCATCGTTCCGGTTTTCGAGTTGATGGAGCGCACCGGCGCGGCCTTTGATCCCGAAGCCTTCCTGCCCGCCGTAGTCGGCTACTACACCGACCCCGAGGGCAACATGCTGTCGATGCCCTTCAACTCGTCGACGCCCATCCTCTATTACAACAAGGACGTGTTCGAGGCCGCCGGTCTCGACCCCGAAACGCCGCCCACGACCTGGGCCGAGGTCGAGAGCTTCTCGCGCCAGATCATGGAATCGGGCGCGGCCGAATGCGGCTTCACCACCGGCTGGGTCAGCTGGGTGCAACTCGAGAACTTCTCGGCCTGGCACAACCAGCAGATCGGCACGCTGGCCAATGGCTTCGGCGGGTTGGAAACCGAACTGACCGTCAACGGCCCCGTGCAGGTGCGCCACTGGGAGAACCTCGCGCGGTGGGAAGACGAGGGCGTGTTCCGCTACGGCGGCCCCGGCGGCGGCGACGATGCCCCCCCGGCCTTCTACGCCCAGGAATGCGCGATCTACATGAACTCGTCGGCCAGCCGCGCGGGCGTGGTCGCCAACACCCCCGACTTCGAAGTGGGCTACGGCATGCTGCCCTACTACGACGATGTCGAGGGCGCACCGCAGAACTCGATCATCGGCGGCGCGACCCTGTGGGTTCTGTCCGGTGGCACCCCCGAGGAGGAAGCCGGTGTGGCGGCCTTCTTCGAATACCTCGCGTCGGCCGAAGTTCAGGCCGCATGGCACCAGGAAACCGGCTACCTGCCGATCACGCAGGCCGCCTATGACCTGAGCACCGAGCAGGGCTATTACGCGGCCAACCCCGGCGCCGATGTGTCGATCCTGCAGATGACCCTGAACGAGCCCACCGACAATTCGCGCGGTCTGCGGTTCGGCAACTACGTGCAGATCCGCACCATCATCGACGAAGAGTTCCAGCGCCTGCTGGCCGGCAACGTCGATGCGCAGGGCGCGCTCGACGCACTGGTGGAACGCGGCAACGCGTTGATCCGCGACTTCGAAGCCGCCAACTGAGCCAAATCGATCCCGGCCCGCGCCGCGCAAGTCGCGGCGCGGGCCAGCTTTCGGGCGGAGCCCCCATGCAGACCAAACGCACGATCTTCGGCAACAAGGGCCTGCCCTACCTGTTGCTGGCGCCACAGCTTGTCATCACGGCGGTGTTCTTTCTCTGGCCGGCGGGACAGGCGGTTTACACCTCTTTCCTGCGCGAGGATGCCTTTGGGCTTAGCACGAATTTCGTGTGGTTCGACAACTACGAGCGGCTATTTCGCAACGACGAATACCTCAATGCCATGCAGGTGACGGTGGTGTTTTCCATCGCCACGGTGGTGCTGTCGATGGGTCTGGCGTTGCTGCTGGCGCTGGCGGTCGATCGCATGATCAAAAGCGCGCAGAGCTACACGACCCTGTTGATCTGGCCCTATGCGGTGGCGCCCGCGGTGGCGGGGATCTTGTGGTGGTTCATCTTCAACCCCACCATCGGCATCCTGCCTTACGTGATGGAAACCCTGTTCGGCTACCGCTGGAACCATTCGCTGAACCCCCAGGACGGTATGATCCTGGTGGTGATCGCCGCCGCCTGGAAGCAGATCAGCTATAACTTCCTGTTCTTCGTGGCGGGGCTGCAATCGATCCCGGCCAGTATGCGCGAGGCCGCCGCCATCGACGGCGCGGGGCCCTTCAAGCGGTTCTGGACGATCACCCTGCCGCTCTTGTCGCCCACCACCTTTTTCCTGCTGGTGGTCAATATTGTCTTTACCCTTTTCGACACCTTCGCCGTGATCGACGCCACCACCGAGGGCGGCCCGGCGCAGGCCACCAACATCCTGGTCTACAAGGTCTACAACGACGGCTTCGTCGGCCTCAACTTCGGCTCGTCCTCGGCGCAGTCGGTGCTTCTGATGGGCATCGTGATCGCACTGACCTTCATCCAGTTCCGCTACGTGGAACGCCGGGTGAATTACTGAGGGGGCGGGGAATATGGTCGAAAATCAACGCTGGCTCGATATCTTCGCCCATGTCGTGCTGATCCTGGGCGTGGCGACCGTGGCCTTTCCGGTCTATGTCGCCTTTGTCGCCTCCACCCATCAATCCACCGCCTTCGTGTCAGGCACCATCCCGCTGATCCCCTCAACGAATGCGGTGACAAGTTATACCGACATCCTCACCGGCGGGGTATCCTCGCAGATGTCGGTCCCGATCAGCCTGATGCTCTTCAACTCCATGGTGATGGCGCTGCTGATCGCGGTGGGCAAGATCGTGATCTCGATCATCTCGGCCTTCGCCATTGTCTATTTCCGCTTTCCCTTCCGGGTGCTCGGCTTTTGGCTGATCTTCATCACGCTCATGCTGCCGGTCGAGGTGCGCATCGTGCCGACCTTCGAGGTGATCGCCGACCTGGGCATGCTCAACAGCTATGCGGGGCTGACCGTGCCGCTGATGGCCTCGGCGACCGCGACCTTCCTCTTCCGGCAGGTGTTTCTGACCATCCCCGACGAATTGACCGAGGCCGCGCGCATCGACGGGGCCGGCCCGATGAAGTTCTTCCGCGACATCCTGCTGCCGCTGTCGCAGACCAATATCGCGGCGCTCTTCGTGATCTTGTTCATCTACGGCTGGAACCAGTATCTCTGGCCGCTGCTGATCACGACCGACGACAGCTATTACACCATCGTCGCGGGCATCAAGCGGATGTCCGACGTGGTCGATAGCGAACCCTTGTGGAATTACATCATGGCCGCCGTGGTGCTGGCCATGCTGCCGCCCGTGGCGGTGGTGATCCTGATGCAGAGGCTGTTCGTGAAGGGCCTCGTGGAAAGCGAGAAATAGACATGGCCAACGTGAAACTTCGCAACCTTGGCAAGATCTACGCAGGCGGGGTCAAGGCCGTGTCGGGCGCCTCGGTCGAGATCGCGGACGGGGAATTCATCGTTCTGGTGGGCCCCTCGGGCTGCGGCAAATCCACCATCCTGCGGATGATCGCGGGGCTCGAGACCATCTCCGAGGGAGAGGTCGAGATCGCGGGGCGCGTCGTCAACACGCTGGAACCGGCCGAGCGCGACATCGCCATGGTGTTCCAGAACTACGCGCTCTACCCGCACATGACCGTGCGCAAGAACATGGAATACGGGCTGAAGAACAAGGGCATGCCGCGCCCCGAGATCGAGCGCCGCATCGCACAAGCCGCAGAAACGCTGCAGATCACGCAGTATCTCGACCGCAAGCCGCGGCAGCTTTCGGGCGGGCAGCGCCAGCGCGTCGCCATGGGCCGCGCCATCGTGCGCGAGCCGGCGGTGTTCCTCTTCGACGAACCCTTGTCGAACCTCGACGCCAAGCTGCGCACGCAGTTGCGCGCCGAGTTGAAGGACCTGCATACACGGCTCGGCGCCACCTTCGTCTTCGTCACCCACGACCAGGTCGAGGCGATGAGCCTCGCCGATCGCATCGTGATCATGTCCGAGGGCCGCATCGAGCAGATCGGCACACCCATGGACCTGTATGAGCGGCCCGCCAGCCGTTTCGTCGCCGAATTCATCGGCGCGCCGCCGATGAACGTCTACGAGATGGACTCGCCCGCCGGGCGGGCGATGGCGTCTCTCGCAGGTGGTCCCCGGCCCGGCGCGGGCGCCGTCGGCGTCCGGCCCGAGGCGCTGCGCATCGCGCGCGAGGGGCCCGAGGCCGAGATCATGCTGGTCGAGGCGCTGGGGGCCGAAACGCTGATCCACCTGCGCCTGGGAGAGCAGCGGGCGATCCTGCGCGACGGGCGTGGCAGCCTGCTGAAGGAGGGGGGGCGCCTTCGGATCGGGGCCGATGCCGAGGCAGTGACCTTCTTCGACGCGGAGGGCCGCACGATGGCGCCCGACACCCGACCGGCCCTGAGCGTGGTGGACTGAGCCCCCTACTCCGCCGCTTTCGGCGTCCCCTCCACGCTCAGCGCGATCCACGCGTCGAATTGCGAGAGGAACACCCGGCCGGTCAGGTCATGGAGGAAATGGGATTTCTCCAGCCGGTCCATCACCGGCCCCTTCACCTCGGACAGGTGCAGCTTGATCTCCAGATCCTTCAGCCGCAGGTTCAGCGCCTCGAGCGCTTCGAGCGCGGAAAAGTCGATCACGTTCACCGCCGAACACATCAGCACGACGTTGCGGATCTCCTTGTCGCCGCTGATCCGGTCGAGGACGTAATCCTCGAGGAAACGGGCGTTGGGGAAATAGAGGCTCTCGTCGATGCGGATGGTCAGGAGCGAGGGGTCGGTGTCGACCGCGTGGCGGTGGATGTTGCGGAAATGCTGGGTGCCGGGGACAAGCCCCACCTCGGCGACATGGGGCTTGGACGTCTTGTAGAGGTGCAGCAGGATCGACAGGATCACCCCCGCCGAGACGCCGGTTTCCACGCCGAAGCCCAGCGTCAGCAGGATCGTGGCGGTGACGGCGGCGAAATCGGCCTTGGAATAACCCCAGCTGGTCTTGAGGATCGAGAAATCCACAAGCGACAGCACGGCGACGATGATCGTGGCCGCCAGCGTCGCGGTCGGCAGGAAGAAGATCAGCGGTGTCAGCGCCAGCGCCGCAATGGCAAGGCCCACGGCGGTGTAGGCGCCCGCCGCCGGCGTCTCGGCGCCCGCATCGAAATTCACGACCGAGCGCGCGAAGCCGCCGGTGACCGGGTAGCCCCCGGTGAAGCCCGCGCCGATGTTGGCGGCGCCAAGGCCGATCAGTTCCTGGTCGGGGTCGATGCGCTGGCGTTTCTTGGCGGCAAGCGTCTGGGCGACCGAGATCGACTCGACGAAGCCGATGACCGAAATCAGCAGCGCGGGCACGAAGAGCGCGGTCAGCAGGCCGAAATCGAAGCTCGGCACGGTAAAGGGCGGCAGGGATTGCGGCACCGCGCCCACGATGGACACGCCCCGGTCGGCAAGGCCCAGCGCCCAGACAGCTGCGGTGGTGACCACGACCGCGGCCACCGGGCCGGCCTTTTGCAAGACATCGGCGAGGCGCGGTTTCAGCCCGCGCGCGATCAGGAATGGCTTGAGTCCCTTGCGCACCCAGAACAGGAAGACGGTCGCACCGACACCGATGGCGATGGTGATCGGGTTGGCGTCGTTCATGTTCTCGTTCAGCGTATAGAGCACCTGTGGCAGGGTGTGGCCATGCGCATCGACGCCGAGGATGTGCTTGAACTGGCTGGCCGCGATCAGGATTCCGCTCGCCGTGATGAAGCCAGCGATCACCGGATGGCTGAGGAAATTGGCGAGAAAGCCCAGTTTCAACAGGCCCATGGCCAGCAAGATGCCGCCAGAGATGACCGCCAATGTCAGCGCGGCGATGGCGTAACCCGCCGTCCCCGCCTCGGCCACCTGCCCCACCGCAGCCGCGGTCATCAGCGACACCACGGCCACCGGCCCAACGGCCAGCGCGCGGGACGTGCCGAAGATGGCATAAAGGATGATCGGCAGGATCGAGGCGTAAAGCCCCGCCTCGGGCGGGAGGCCCGCCAGCATCGCATAGGCCAGCGATTGCGGGATCAGCATGATCGTCACGATCACCGCCGCGATCATGTCGTTCTGCAACGCGTCGCGGTTGTAGGTGCGGCCCCAGTCGAGGACGGGAATGTATCTGCGCAATCTGTCGATCATGGCCGGTCGGTCTTTTCTGGTTGCGGGACGGCCCCTTTCGGGCCGCCCGAGAATATCAGCGGGCGGTGACCTTCTCGGGCTTCACCATCCATTCCTTCCCGCGCAGCATCGCCTTCCAGTAGAAGGGCGGCAGCAGGGTTTCCTTCAGGAACCACGCCGCGCGGGTGGGTTTCGTGCCGTCGATCATCCAGCGCGGGAAGCTGGGCAAAAGCGTGCCGCCATAGCCGAACTCGGCCAGCACGATCTTGCCCTTTTCCACCGTCAGCGGACAGGAGCCGTAGCCGTTGTAGATCGCCGTGGGCGAGCGGCCCTCGATGTCGTCGGCGACGTTCTCGGCGACGATCGGCGCCTGCATCCGCGCCGCCGCGGCGGTCTTGGCGTTCGGCGCGTTCATCACGTCGCCCAAGGACCAGATGTTCTCGTAGGTCTTGTGGCGCAGCGTGGCCTGGTCGACGTCGACCCAGCCCGCCGCGTCGGCCAGTGGCGAGACCCGGATGAAGTCGGGCGCCACCTGCGGCGGCACGACATGGAGCATGTCGAAATCGACCTCGACGGTGCGGGCGTCCTTCTCGGGCTCCTTCACCTCGAACCACGCCTTTTTCGCCGGGCCGTCCACGGCCACGAGATTGTGGAAGAAGTTCAGCTCGGCCTTGTAACGGTTCATGTAGCCTTGCAGCGCGGGGACGTAATCCTTGACCCCGAAAAGCACGCCGCCCGCGTTCATGAACTGGATGTCGATCTCGCCCAGCACCCCCTCGCGGTGCCAGTGATCGCCCGAGAGATAGAGCGCCTTTTGCGGCGCGCCCGCGCATTTGATCGGCATCGGCGGCTGGGTGAAGACGGCGCGCCCGCGCGTCATGCCCTTCACCAGCTCCCAGGTGTAGGGGGCAAGGTCATAGCGGTAGTTCGAAGTGACGCCGTTCTGGCCCAGCGTGTCGACAAGCCCTTCGATCTTGTGCCAGTCGAGCTTGAGACCCGGAGCCACGATCAGGCGGCGGTATTTCACCACGCGGCACCCGTCGAGGATGACGGCATTGTCCTTGGGCTCGAAGGCCGCGACGGCGGATTTGATCCAGTGGACGCCCGCGGGGATCAGGCTGCCCATGGTCTTGGCGGTCTTGGGCGCGCCGAAGATGCCGCCGCCCACCATGGTCCAGCCGGGCTGGTAGTAGTGGATGTCGGCGGGGTCGATGATCGCCAGATCGAGGTTGGGTTTGCGCGCCTTCAGCGAGGCGGCGACCGAGATGCCCGCGGCCCCGCCGCCGACGATCACCACGTCGAACTGTGCGTCGGCGCGGTCGGTGGGCGTCTTGCCGCCATTGGCGATGCGGCGCACGACGCCGCCCATGTCATAACCCGCGGCCTGCGTCGCGGCGAGGATGTCGGCCACCGGCTTGCGGCTGGCCACCGCGAGCGACCACAGCGTCGCCGAGCGTGTGCCGGTGCGGCAATAGGCCAGCACCGGGCCGGGCAGCTCCTCGAGCAGCTTTCCGAAGGCCGCGGCATCGGCGTCCTGCACCTTGCCCGCGACGATCGGAAGGTAGCGCGCCTCGAGCCCGAGGGCCTCGGCTTCCGTCTCGATTTCTTCGAAATTGGGCTGGTCCATCCCCTCGCCGTCGGGGCGGTTGCAGATGATCGCGCGGAACCCGTGGTCCCTGGCAGTCCGCACGTCCTCGGCGGTGATCTGGGGGCTGACCGACAGGCCAGACGTGATCGTTCGGGCATCCATGGCGGAGCCTCCTCCTCGAAATAACCGTCGCTCCCGGTTGGGGTGCGGCGGGGGACAAGCCTTCCCCCGCCGCCGCTCCGGGGCTCAGAGCGCGTTGACCGGCACCTTGAGCATCGGGCGTCCATCCTTGTCCTTCGGGATGTCGCCTGCCCGCATGTTCACCTGCAGAGAGGGGATGATCAGCTTGGGCATGTCCAGTTGCGCATCGCGCTCGGTGCGGAACTTGACGAAGTCTTCCTTCGACTTGCCGCCGCCGACGTGGATGTTGTGCGCCTTCTCGTCGGCCACGGTGGTTTCCCACTGGATGTCGCGACCGTTGGGGCCGTAATCGTGGCACATGAAGAGCCGCATCTCGTCGGGCAGGGCCAGCACCTTCTGGATGCTGTCATAAAGCGTGCCCGCGTCCCCGCCGGGGAAGTCGGCGCGCGCCGAGCCGCCATCGGGCATGAAGAGCGTGTCACCGACAAAGGCCGCGTCGCCCATGACATGCGTCATGCAGGCGGGCGTGTGGCCCGGCGTGTAGATCGCGAAGGCACGCAGCCCACCGACCTCGTAGCTGTCGCCATCCTCGAAGAGGGCGTCGAACTGGCTGCCGTCGCGCTGGAACTCGGTGCCTTCGTTGAACACCTTGCCGAAGGTGTCCTGCACCACGGTGATGTTCTTGCCGATGCCGATCTTGCCGCCCAGGTGCTGCTGGATATAGGGCGCGGCGGACAGGTGGTCGGCGTGGACATGGGTCTCGATCAGCCACTCGACGGTCAGCCCCTTGTCCTTGACATAGGCGATGATGGCATCGGCGCTGTCATAGGTGATGCGGCCGGCGGCATAGTCGATGTCCATGACGCTGTCGACGATCGCACAGCTGTTCGAATTGGGGTCCTTCACGACGTAGGAAATCGTGTTGGTGGCCGGGTCGAAGAAGGGCTCGACCTCGGGGTGGATATTCATGTTCACGGGATTGTCGGACATTTTCGGTCTCCTCCGGATGGATTACGAGGTCGCGGGCTTGGGCCGCGACAGGGTTTGCAGGTAGCGGGCGGCGAAGATGCCGGCGAGCATGGCCGCGGTGAAGGCGAAGACCTCCCACCGGCCGGTGCCGAGCGCGGGCAGTGCGCCGCCGGGGCAAAAGCCCGCGATGCCCCAGCCGATGCCGAAGACGGCCGAGCCGCCGATCAGCCGCGCATCGAGATTGCGCGCGGTGGGGATGTTGAACTCGCCTTCGAACAAGGGCCGCGCGCGGCCGAAGACAAGACGATAGCCGATGGCCGCGGTGATGAGCGCGCCGCCCATCACGAAGGCAAGACTGGGGTCCCAGCTGCCCGCGACATCGAAGAAGTTGATGACCTTGGCGGGGTTCGCCATGCCCGAGATCACGATCCCGGTGCCGAAGATCACGCCGATGAGATAGACGAGGATCAGGTGCATCTGTCTCAGCCTCCGATCACGTGGCGGACGACATAGACGGTCGCCGCGGTGGTTGCCATGAAGGTGAGTGTCGCCGCGATCGACCGCGGCGAAAGCCGCGCCATGCCGCAGACACCGTGGCCGGACGTGCAGCCCGAACCGTAGGTGACGCCGATACCCACGATGAAGCCGCCCAGCAGCAGCATCGGCATCGACACGGGAACGGTGATCTCGGGCATGCCGCCCGTGGCCAGCCAGTAGACGGCGGGGCCGGTCACCATGCCCAGCAGCACCGCGATGCGCCAGCTTGCGTCATGCAGCGAGGCGGGCGCGAAGATGCCGGCAAGGATGCCGGTGGCTCCCATCACGCGGCCGATGGCCAGCATCAGAAGCGTGGCCGACAGCCCGATGAGGACGCCGCCGCCAAGCGATTGCCAAGGGGTGAACGCTGTTTCGATCATGCCGTGCCTCCCGCGCGGGTGGATACGCATGGATAATTGATGGCAGTCATTGGGACTGTCTCCTTCCTGTTCGCTGAATGATGGATACCGAGTCGCGCCGCGCCAATCAGTGATCTAGTCACACAAGGCGCCCCGATCCTGCCTGCAGCGCGGGAAAGCGCGCTTTCCCATTGAAAAACAACTGAGAATTTTCGACGAAAAAGTCCCGGCTTTGCCCGTTTTTCCACCGAAAACCGGTGTCCTCAGCTCTCGGCAAGCTTCCTCAGGCCGTCGCAGTCGAGAATCTCGACCGTTCCGCGCCCCTGTGCGACCCAGCCGCGGCGCTGGAACTCGGCCAGTTGGCGCGAGATCACCTCGCGCGCGGTGCCAAGCTCGGCGGCGAGCTGCGCATGGGTCGCCTTGAGAACGCCGGTGTCCGCGCGCTCGATTATCTTCTGCGCCAGCCGGATGTCCATGCGGCGAAAGGCGATGTCCTCGATCACGTGGAACAGGTCCGTGATGCGCCGCGAATAGGCGCGGAAGACGAAATTCCGGAACTCCTTGGAGGTCGAGACCAGATCGTCGAACACCGCCCGCGGGATCGCGGCGGCCACGATGTCGGTCTCGGCCACGCCTTCGGCGGCGTAATCCTCGTAGGCCAGCATGCAGGCCGTGGTCAGCACGCAGCTTTCGCCCGCGGTGACACGATAGAGCACCACTTCGCGCCCGTTCTCGGCCAGTTGCTGCACGCGCACCGTGCCGTCGAGCAGCAAAAGCATGTTGTCGGGCGATTTGCCGGGGCCGAAGATCACCGTGTTCGCGGGCACCCGGATCACCTGGCTTCGTGAGGTCAGCACGTCCCGGATACGCGGCTCCAGCCGGGACAACCCCTCGAAGCGGTCGATCCAATCGTGCTGAAGGGCGGGGGCGGTCATGGTGGCGTATCCTCGGCGGCGGTCTGAATGCCATCCTGCATCTAAACCTTGCCACTGGCAAATCCATCCCGCCGCGGCACTCTGCGCCAAGGTATGATGCAACCGCTCGTTCGCCCATAAATCGGGCATGCAGCGCAGGCGTTGGGGCGACGGGTGGACAGCGCGGAATTCCTATCCATACTCGGCCCCAGAAAAGCAACACACAGGGAGCTGACATCATGACCACCCGTTTCGCCACCTTCGGCGCGGCCCTGCTGGCCACCACGGCGCTGACCGTTTCGGCCGTATCGGCCGAGACGCTGCGTTGGGCGCGCGCCTCCGAAGCGCTGACGCTGGACCCGCATTCACAGAACGAAGGCCCGACCACCACGTTGCTGCACCAGATCTACGAACCGCTGATCGTGCGCAACCACGCAGGCGAGATGGAGCCGGCACTGGCGCTGCACTGGGAACCCTCCGCCGATGACCCCAACGTCTGGATCCTTACCCTGCGAGAGGGCGTCACCTTCCATGGCGGGCAAGCGTTCAATGCCGAGGACGTGGTCTTTTCGCTGAACCGGGCGCGGACCGAGACCTCGAACTTCAAGGAGCTTCTGACCGGCGTGACCGAGGTGCGCGCGGTGGGTGATTACACCGTCGAGGTCGTGACCGACGGTCCCAACCCGCTTCTGGCCAACAACCTGACCAACATCATGATGATGGACGCGGGCTGGACCACCGAGAACAACTCGACGGAGGTTCAGGATTACGCAGCGGGCGAGGACACTTTCGCCGCGCGCAACACCAATGGCACCGGACCCTTCGTGCTGCAAAGCCGAGAGGCCGACGTGCGCACGGTCATGACGCAGAACCCGGATTACTGGGGGATGGACCAGTTTCCGATGGATGTGACCGAGATCATCTTCACCCCGATCCAGAATCCTGCGACCCGCGTCGCGGCACTTCTGACGGGCGAGGTGAATTTCATCCAGGACGTTCCGGTTCAGGACCTTCAGCGCGTGTCCGATGCCGATGGCATCGGGCTCGCCACCGCGGCACAGAATCGCAACATCTTCTTCGGGATGAACGTGGGCGACGATGACCTGACGCTCGACAGTGTCGAGGGCGCCAACCCGCTGGCCGATGTGCGCGTGCGCGAGGCGGTCAACATCGCGATCAACCGCGAGGCGATCCAACAGGTCGTGATGCGCGGCCAGTCCGATCCCTCGGGCGCGATGCTGCCGCCCCCGGTGAACGGCTGGACCGAGGAACTGGACGCCTACCCCGCCTATGACGTCGAAGCCGCCCGCGCGCTGATGGCCGAGGCGGGATACGGCGACGGCTTCTCGATCCAGCTCGACTGCCCCAACGACCGCTACGTCAACGACGAGGCGATCTGCCAGGCCGCCGTGGGGATGCTCGCGCAGATCGGGATCACCGTGAACCTCTCGGCGCTGCCGCGAGCACAGCACTTCCCGCTGATCGCCAACCTCGAGACGGATTTCTACCTGCTGGGCTGGGGCGTTCCGACCTACGACTCGGAATATGTCTTCAACTTCCTCTATCACACGCAGGGCGAGGGCCGCGGCTCGTGGAACGGCACGCGCTATTCCAACGCCGAGATGGACGAGATGATCCAGTCGCTGACCTCGAACACCGATCTCGAGGCGCGCAACCAGACCATCGCCGATCTCTGGGCCATGGCCGAAGAGGCGCGGATCTACATTCCGATCCACAACCAGGTCCTGAACTGGGGCATCGCGGATGCGTGGAGCACCGATGTGGACGCGGATGACAGCGTGAAGTTCAAGTATTTCGAGCTGAACTGAGCCGGCTTCACCGGCCTGCACGACAGACCGCCCCGTGACCTCGGGGCGGTCTTTTCCGTTTCGCACAAATATGGGCCGGCCTGGGCAGCGACGGGCCCGCGACTGTCTTGGCGCGCCGGACGGTCTCGGCTAGTCAATGTCCATGCGCGTGCCCTTCCTTCTCCTGTTGCTGTCCCTTGCCGGCGTCGGTATCGCCCTGCTCGTTCCCGGCCTGTCCGATCTGCTTCTTCTCGCGGGGCCCATGGCAATCGCGAGCCTCATCCTGCTCTGGAAGGCGCGACGCAGCGGGCGCGATGCGGACCGGAAGGCAGCGGCGCGCTGGGTGGTGATCGACGGCTCCAATGTCATGCACTGGGCCGATGGAACGCCCCGCCTCGAACCGCTCCGCGACGTGATCGCCGAACTGGAGCGGCGGGGCTTCACCCCCGGCGTGGTCTTCGACGCGAATGCCGGCCACCTGTTGCAGGGCCGATACCAGCACGACCGCGCATTGGGTCGCAGCCTCGGCCTGCCCACCGACCGCATCATGGTGGTCGACAAGGGCATGCCGGCCGACCCGATGATCCTGACCGCTGCGCGCGACATGGGCGGACGCGTGGTGACGAACGACCGGTACCGGGACTGGGCGGCGCAGTTTCCGGAGGTGCAGGAGCGCGGTTTCCTGATACGCGGCGGGTATCGCGCGGGGCAGTTGTGGCTGGACCTCGACGGGACGTCCTGAAGCCTTCGGCCCTGCAGGCACCACGGACAGGACCGGCGCGATGCCCCTTGCCCACGGCCCGCGCTGTTGTAGCGTCGACCGGCAGGGGCAAGGGAGACATGCATGAGACTGAAGGACAAGACCGTCATCGTGACGGCGGCAGGGGCGGGGATCGGACGGGCCTCGGCGCTGGCCATGGCGCGCGAGGGGGCGGTGGTGCACGCCACCGACGTGGACGCGGGCGCGATGGAGAGCCTTGCCGCGGAGCATGGCAACATCCGCACCGCGGTGCTGGACGTGACCGATGCGGCGGGCATCGCCGCCTTCGCCGCCGCGGCGCCCACGCCGGACGTTCTGTTCAACTGCGCGGGCTGGGTGCATGACGGCACGCTTCTGGAGGCGAGCGACGCGGATTGGGACCGCTCCTTCGCCATCAACATCCGCGGCATGGCCCGGATGACGCAAGCCTTCCTGCCGCGGATGATCGAGAACGGCGGCGGGTCGATCATCAACATGGCCTCAGTCGTCTCGGCGATCACGGGGGCGGCCAGCCGCTGCGCCTATGGCGCGACCAAGGGGGCGGTCATGGGCCTGACCAAGGCGATCGCCACCGACTACATACAGGCGCGCATCCGCTGCAACGCGATCTGCCCGGGGACCGTCCTGACCCCGTCGCTTCAGGCACGCATGGCGGCCCGCGGCGACTATGACGCGGCGTATCAGGCGATGCTCGACCGCCAGCCGCTGCGCGAGATGACCCACCCCGAGGATATCGCGCCGATGGTGGTCTACCTTGCCTCGGACGAGTCGAAGGCGGCGACGGGGCAGTTCTTCGTCGTCGACGGGGGCTGGACGATATGACGGGCCGCGTGGGGCTGATCGGGCTGGGCGCCATGGGTGCCGGCATGGGGCGCCACCTGCTGGCGAAGGCCGGCGGGCTGCAGACCATGGCGCACCGCGACCGCGCCGTGATCGAGGCGCTGGTCGCCAAGGGCGCGACGGAACATGCCGACGCGGCGGGCGTGGCCGCAGCGTCGGACGTGGTGGTGCTGTGCCTGCCGAATTCCACCGTGGTCGAGGCGGTGATGGAGGCGATGGCCCCCGCGCTTCGCCCCGGCCAGATGGTGATCGACACGGGCACCTCGGCGCTCGCCTCCACGATGGCGCTGGCCGAGCGGCTCGAGGCGCTGGGGGTCGATTTCGCCGAGGCGCCACTGACGGGCGGCGCGCAGCAGGCCGCCGATGGCGTTCTGGGTGCATTGGTCGGCGCCACGCCCGAGGGCTTCGCCCGCGCCGAACCGGTGCTCGCGACCTTCTGCGAACGGGTCGAGCATTTCGGCCCCGTGGGCGCCGGGGCCAAGGCGAAATTCATCAACAACTACATGGTGATGGGCATCGCCGCGCTGGTGACCGAAGCCTTCCGCGCCGCCGCCGACGAAGGCATCGACTGGGGCCAGCTGCATGACGTGGTGCAATGCGGCTCGGCCAATTCGGGCGTGCTGACCCGGATCATCGGCAAGGCGCGGGAGGGCGATTTCTCGGGCTATGTCTTTTCCGTCGGCAATGCCGCCAAGGACATGCGCTATATCGCCGACTACCTCGATGCCTCGGGCCACGGCACGCCGATGTCGCGCGCGGTGCATGACCTGTTCCAGCGCGCCGAGGCGCAGGGCCATGGCGACCGGCGGATCAGCGAATTGCTGCGCCCCGAGATTCGCGGCGCGCTGTTCGACGGCTCATAGGGCGAGGGTCTCGACCTGATCGCGCAGAACCCGGGCCGAGGCGCGCAGCCCCTCGGTCTCCTCTGCGTCCATCTCGGGCCAGAGCGTCGCGGTGACGCCCGCCCGCCCCACCAGCCGCGGCAGCGACAGCGCCACGGGACCGACGCCCAGAACCTCCGGCTCGACCGTCGAGACCGACAGCACCGCCTGCTCGTCGCCCTTGATCGCGGCCACGATCCGCGCCAGCCCCCCGCCGATCCCGTACCAGGTCGCGCCCTTGCCCTCGATGATCGTATAGGCCGCGCGGCGCACGCCCGTGTCGATCCGCGCCCGCACATCGCCGGTCAGCGCGGCGCCGATCTGGGCCGCGAAACTGGTCAGCGGCACCGAGCCCGCGCGGGCGTTCGACCAGGCCAGCACCTCGCTGTCGCCATGTTCACCAAGCACATAGGCATGGACCGAATTGGGCGAGATGCCCAGATGACGCCCCACCAGCCAGCGGAACCGCGCGGTATCGAGGATCGTGCCCGACCCGATCACGCGCCCCGGGGGCAGGCCCGACAGCGCCTGCGTCACCTGCCCCATGATGTCGACAGGGTTCGAGGCCACAAGCAGGATCGCATCGGCCGCATGGGCCATGACCTCGCCCACCACGGCACGGAAGACCTCGGTGTTGCGCTCCAGCAGCGCGAGCCGCGTCTCGCCCGGTTTCTGCGACACGCCGCAGGCGAGAATGACAACCCCCGCCCCGTCGAGATCGGCGTAATCACCCGCGCGCACCACCGCGGGCGCGCCGAAGGGGACGGCATGGGCGATATCCTCGGCTTCGGCCCGCGCACGAGCCCGGTTCAGGTCGATGAACACGACCTCGGTCGCGATCCCCTTGAGCGTCAGGGCGAACCCCGCCGCCGATCCGACCATGCCCGCGCCGACAATTCCGACCTTCATTGCGATACCCTCCGGTCTGGTTTGTCCCACCCCACCACAGGCCGCGGCGCCGGGCCAGCCCCTTGACGCAGGCTTCACCGGATCGTCACAGTCGCGCGGAGGGAGGACGGAGATGACCACAGCGGCACCGCGGCGCAGCTGGCCGCGCCGGATGACGGCGCGGATCGTCGGCCATGCGCTGGTCTTCGTCGCGCGTTTCATCACCGCCGTGCGCGCCGACTGGCGCGGGACGGAACCCATCGCGCGGCAGCGCGTCTATTTCGCCAACCACGTCTCGAACGCCGACATGCCGATGATCTGGGCCTGCCTGCCCGCCCATATCCGGCGCACCACCCGGCCCGTGGCCGCTGCCGACTACTGGCTGAAGACACCGCTGCGCGCCTTCGTCGGGCCCGAGGTGTTCAACTGCGTCCTCGTCGACCGCCGCCCCGAGGCGCGGACCGAGGACCCGATGGAGGCGATCCTTTCGGCCCTCGACGAGGGGTCGAGCCTGATCATCTTTCCCGAGGGCAACCGCAACATGGGCGAAGACCCGCTGCTTCCGTTCAGGGCGGGCCTCTTCAACATCGGGCGCGCGCGACCGGATGTGGATCTCGTGCCCTCGTGGATCGCCAACCTCAACGAGATCATGCCCAAGGGCGAGGTGATCCCGCTGCCGCTGATCTGCACCGTGACCTTCGGCGCGCCGCTGCATGTGGCCGATGGCGAAACCAAGGATGCTTTTCTCACCCGCGCCGCCGCGGCCCTTGTCGCACTGCGCCCCGACCCGCCGGATGCCGAGCCATGAGCGACAGGACCACGCTGGATATCCTGCTTCTCGCGCTTGGTGTCATCGCCATCCTCACGGCGCTGACGATGCTGGGCGAGGTCCTGCGCGCGCGCCAGCCCCATGGCCGCACAGACCCCGTCGTCGAGACCTTCATGACCCGCGTGCATTCGTGGTGGGCGATGGTGATCCTGCTGTCGCTTGCCGTGCTGTCGGGCGAGGTGGGTATCTTGCTGCTCTTTGCCTTCGCCAGCTTCGCGGCCCTGCGCGAATTTCTCACCTATGCCTACAAACGCCGCGCCGATCACCTTTCGCTGGCGCTGGCGGCTTTCGTGATCCTGCCTTTGCAATATGTCTTCGTGGGGCTTGGGTGGACCGCGCTCTTCACCGTGTTCATCCCGGTCTACGCCTTCCTTCTGCTGCCCATCGTCTCGGCGCTCAGGGGCGATCCGCGGCGCTTTCTCGTGCGGGTGGCCGAGATGCAATGGGGGCTGATGATCTGCGTCTATTGCATCAGCCATGTCCCCGCGCTGCTGACCTATGACATGGGACCGGGGGCCGAGGACCGGTCGGTCCTGCTGATCATCTTCCTCGTGATGGTGGTGCAGCTGGGCGACCTGTTCGACTACTACGCCGGTCGCCGCATCGGGCGCCGCCGCATCGCGCCCGGTCTGTCGCCCAGAACGCTGGAGGGAATGGCGGTGGGCATCGCCGCAGCGGCGCTGATCGGCGCGGGGCTGAGCTGGATCACGCCCTTCGGCGTGCTGGGGGCGGCCGCGATGGCGGCGCTGGCCAGCGCGGCGGGGATGTTCGGCGGTCTCGTCTTCGCCGCGATCAAGCGCGACAAGGGGGTCAAGGACTGGTCGCACCTGATCCCCGGTCAGGGCGGGTTCCTCGACCAGCTCGACAGCGTGATCTTCGCCGCGCCGGTGTTCTACCACGTCACCCACCTCATCTGGGGGTAGGCCGCCCGGACGGCCGGGGCCGCGCGACGACCCCTCAGAGGGCGGGCCCGGCCGCGTCCCCTGCGCCGTCATCCCCGACGCGAAGCACCGCGAAGGTATAGCCCATGACCCCGCGGCGATAGGCGCGCGTCAGGGCATCACCGCCGATCATGTTGCCGAACAGCGGCCAGCGGTTCAGCCCGATCCGGTCGGCCACGGGCGCCACCGCATGCAGGGCGAGGTCGCGCCAACGGTCCAGCCGCAAGAGCGGCGTCAGGTCGTCGATCGCCTCGACGGCGAAACCCGCCGCGACGGCTTGGGCGGCGAACCCGGCCCGGTCGGGCACATGGCCCAGCCGCCAGCCCCTGCGGAAGCGCGCCACGAGGCGTCGGTCGCGCCGCCCGAGCGTTTCGGCAGGGCACCGCAGCATGTCGTCGACGACGACCAGAACGCCCCCGGGTCGCAGGTGGCGGCGCGCCGCCACGAGGAACGCGGCCGCACTCGGCGCATGCACATGGGCCTCGATCGCGATGGCGAGGTCCGCGCCGGGCCCGCCTGCCGCGTCAGGCGGTGCGATGAAATCGGCCTCGGCGAAGCGGCACCGCGCGGCAAGACCCCGCGCCGCCGCCTCGGCAAGGGCGCGGCGGCATTGCACGGCACTGATGGTGATGCCGCGAAACCGGGCTTGCGGCCAGACACGGGCGAGATGAAAGACACTTCCGCCCACCCCGCAGCCGAGATCGACGACCTTTTCCGGCGGCCCGCCCAGCATCTCCTCGGCCCGCGCACGGATCAGGTCGTTGACATGGGCCGCCGCCACCTCGGCCGTGTCGGCGCCCTCGGGCCAGAGACCGCGGTGGATCGCCAGCGCGGCGCCGCTGCCGCCGAAAACGAGGAACCTTCGCGTGCTGGCGTCATAATAGGCGCCGACCTCGTCATCTGCCATCTGGCCGCCCCCTGCCCCGTTCCGGACCTGCCCCGGCCCGACGGCCCGTTGACCTGTGCTTGCCGCGCGCAAGATAAGGGGCGTGCAGGCCCGGACAAGCGGCGCTGCGGGGCCGCCGAGCTGCGCGGAACGCTTGACCCCGGCCCCACGCCGGTGCAGCACGGCAGGACGCGACGAGGGATGCAAGGCACATGCTCAGCTACATCATCCGACGTATCTTGCAATCGGTGCTGGTTTTGCTGGTGGTGGGCCTCGTGGCCTTCGCCATGTTCCGTTACGTGGGCGACCCCGTCGACACCATGCTGGGCCAGGAACGCACGGTCGAGGATATCGAGCGGCTGCGCGAGAACCTCGGGCTGAACGACCCGTTCTTCGTGCAATACTGGAACTTCCTCGGCCGCGCGATGCAGGGCGATCTGGGCATCTCCTACCGGCAGGGGCGGCCCGTGGCCGAGATCATCGCCGAACGCCTGCCCGCGACACTGGAACTCGCCGCGGTGTCGGGGATGTTCGCGCTGGTCTTCGGCATCGTGCTGGGTGTCTTCACCGCGATACGCCGCGACGGATGGGCCGCCAACACGATCATGACGCTCAGCCTGATCGGCGTGTCGCTGCCGACCTTCCTGATCGGCATCCTGCTGATCTACGTCTTCGCGGTCGAGCTTGGCTGGCTGCCCAGTTTCGGGCGCGGCGAGGTCGTGGACCTCGGCTGGTGGACCACCGGCTTCCTGACGAAATCGGGGCTGATGGCGCTGATCCTGCCCTCGATCACGCTGGGCCTCTACCAGATGACGCTGATCATGCGGCTGGTGCGTTCCGAGATGCTCGAGGTGCTGCGGCAGGACTACATCCGCTTCGCGCGCGCGCGCGGGCTGAAGACCAAGGCGATCAACTTCCGCCATGCGCTGAAGAACACGCTGGTGCCGGTGATCACGGTGACGGGCCTGCAACTGGGGTCGATCATCGCCTTTGCGATCATCACCGAGACGGTGTTCCAGTGGCCGGGCGTCGGCCTTCTTTTCATCAACGCGATCCAGTTCGTCGACATCCCGGTGATGGCCGCCTACCTGATGCTGATCTCGGTCATGTTCGTGGGCATCAACCTGCTGGTCGATCTGCTTTATGTCGCCATCGACCCGCGGTTGAGGAGTTGAGACCATGACCGACGCGCCCCTCCCCCCCGTCGAGACGGCCCGCGCGCGATCCCGCCTTGCCATGGCATGGGACAGCGACATCGCCCATTCCTTCCGCCGCTCGCCGGTGGCGATGATCTCGGCGGCGGTCACGCTGATCCTCGTGCTCTCGGCGGTCTTCGCGCCGCTCATCGCGCCGCATGACCCGTTCAACCCCGCCACTCTGAACCTGATGAACGGCTTCACCCCGCCGGGCGAGGCCAACATGTTCACCGGCGAGACCTTCCTGCTGGGCACCGACGACCAGGGGCGGGACGTGTTCTCGACGATCCTTTACGGGCTGCGCATCTCGCTGTTCGTGGGCTTCGCCGCCGTGGGCTTCGCCATGGTGCTGGGCATCACGCTGGGCCTGATCGCGGGCTATGTCGGCGGGGTGGTGGACACCATCATCATGCGCGTCGCCGATGTGCAACTGACCTTCCCCGCGATCCTCGTCGCGATGCTGATCTTCGGGGTCGCCAAGGGGATCACGCCGCCCGAATACCGCAATGACGTGGCGATCTGGGTGCTGATCATCGCCATCGGGCTGTCGGACTGGGTGCAGTTCGCCCGCGTGGTGCGGGGTGCGACGATGGTCGAGAAATCCAAGGAATACGTGCAGGCCGCCCGCCTGATCGGGCGCTCGCCCGCCGCGATCATGCTGCGCCACATCCTGCCCAACGTGCTGTCGCCGGTGCTGGTGATCGCGACGATCTCGCTGGCGCTCGCCATCATCGCCGAGGCGACGCTGTCCTTCCTCGGCGTGGGGGCACCGCCGACCGAGCCGTCGCTCGGCACGTTGATCCGCATCGGGCAAGGCTTCCTCTTCTCGGGCGAGTGGTGGATCCTGTTCTTCCCGGCCTGCACGCTGCTGGTGCTGGCGCTGGCGGTCAACCTTCTGGGCGACTGGCTGCGCGACGCGCTGAACCCGAGGTTGCGCTGATGGCATTGCTGGAAATCGAGAACCTGACCGTCCAGTTCCCGACGCGTCGGCAGACCTTCACCGCGGTCAGGGACGCGCATCTGACGGTCGAGCCGGGGCAGATCCATGGCCTCGTGGGGGAATCCGGGGCTGGCAAATCGACGATCGGGGCGGCGGTCATGGGCCTGCTCGACCCGCCGGGGCGGATCACCGACGGCGTCATCCGCTTTCGCGGCGAGGAGATCTCGGGGCTGGACGCCGAGGCGATGGCCGGACTGCGCGGCAAGAAGATCTCGATGATCTTCCAGGACCCGCTGACCTCGCTCAACCCGCTGTTCACCGTGGGCCAGCAGCTGGTGGAAACCATCCAGGCGCACCTTGGCCTGTCGGAGGCCGAGGCCGAGGCGCGCGCCATCGACCTGATCGACCGGGTGGGCATCCCCAACCCGAAGGCCCGCGTGAACCAGTATCCGCACCAGTTCTCGGGCGGCATGCGGCAACGCGTGGTGATCGCGCTGGCGCTCTGCTCGGAGCCGGATGTCATCATCGCCGACGAGCCGACGACCGCGCTCGATGTCTCGATCCAGGCGCAGATCCTCGACCTGATCAAGGGGCTGGCAGCCGAGCGGCAGGTGGGGGTGATCCTGATCACCCATGACATGGGCGTGATCGCGGACACGACCGACGTGGTGACGGTGATGTACATGGGCGAGGTGGTGGAAAGCGGGCCGACGGCGCGGGTGCTGGGCCAGCCCGAGCACCCCTATACCAGGTCCCTGATCGCCGCGGTGCCGCGGCCCACGGTCAAGCTGCACCGCTTTCCGCTGATCGGCTATGGCGGGCGGGTGACGGGCTTTGCCATCGAAGACCTCGCGCGGAACTGGCCCCAAAGCACGGCCGCCCGCGGCGCGCCCCTGCTGGAGGTCGACGGGATCACCAAGCGCTTCGTGTCGAAACGCGCGCTTCTGCCGTCGCGGCGGGAGTATTTCACCGCCGTCGATGCGGCGCGCTTCGAGATCCGGCAAGGCGAGGTATTCGGCCTTGTGGGCGAGTCCGGTTCGGGCAAGTCCACCATCGCGCGGATGATCGCAGGGCTTTATCCCGTCGACGGCGGGACGGTGCGCTTCGACGGGCGCGACGTGACCGCGAGCGCGCGCGGCGTGCCCGACTGGTACCGCCGCGAGATCCAGATGATCTTTCAGGACCCCTATTCGAGCCTGAACCCGCGGATGCGTGTGGACGACATCGTCGCCGAACCCGCGCGCCACCATGGCTTGCTGGCTGGGCAGGCGCTCAAGGATCGGGTGACCGAACTGCTCGACCGGGTGGGTCTGGGCGCGGAGGCCGGGCTGAAATATCCGCACGAGTTCTCGGGCGGTCAGCGGCAGCGCATCTCCATAGCCCGCGCACTGGCGACCCAGCCGCGGTTCCTGATCTGCGACGAGCCGACATCCGCGCTCGACGTGTCGATCCAGGCGCAGATCCTCAACATTCTCAAGGATCTGCAGGAGCATCTGAACCTCACGATGCTGTTCATCTCGCACGACCTGCCGGTGGTGCGGCAGATGTGCGACCGGGTGGGCGTGATGAAGGACGGCAAGCTGGTGGAGGTGGCCGAGACCGAGGCGCTCTTTGCCGATCCGCAGCACGCCTACACGCGAGAGCTTCTGTCGCTGATGCCGCGGCTCGACGGCCTGTCGGACGAAGGGCTGGCCGTCGCCTGACCGGGTTTCGCCGCGCTGCGCGCGTCGACCCGTGCGAGGGGGTTCCCCCCTCGCGCTCCCCACCGTATTTGTGGAAAGGTGAAGGGCGAACGCGCCCCGAAGCGGAGGAGCCCGTCATGCCGCAACCCGATCACGTCTCGATCTACGACCTGCCCGATCCCGACACCCTCGACGAGGACATGCAGCGCTATTTCCAGGTCTGCATGGACAAGCTGGGGATGGTGCCGAACGTGCTGCGCACCTTTTCGCGCAACCAGGACAAGCTGCGCGCCTTCGCACAGTATTACAACACGCTGATGCTGGCCCCCTCGGGGTTGAGCAAGCTCGAGCGCGAGATGGTGGCGGTGGTCGTGTCGTCCGCCAACCGGTGCTTCTATTGCCTGGTCGCCCATGGCCAGGCGGTGCGCGCGCTGTCGGGTGATCCGCAACTGGGCGAGATGCTGGTGATGAACTACCGCGTTGCGCCGCTGCAGCCACGGCAGCGCGCGATGCTGGATTTCGCGTGGAAGCTGACGACCGAGCCATGGACGGTGGACGAGCCTGACCGCGCCGCTCTGCGAGAGGCGGGCCTGAGCGAGGGGGAGATCTTCGATCTGGCCGATGTGATCGGGTTCTTCAACATGTCGAACCGCTTTGCCATTGCCTCGGACATGATGCCGAACGCCGAATATCACGGCATGGATCGCTGAGTGTTTTCGTGATCTTACGGCGTGATGTTCACGTGATACCTTAATCGGCGAGTGCTTGTGCCCCACCCAGCGTGCCGGGCCCCACGATCCCGTCGATGGCCCCGTTGTAAACTCCGCGGGCCTGCAGGATCAATTGGAACTCGATCGCGGTCTGGCGATCCCAGGCCGGTGGCCGCGCGCCCCCTGCCGCCCGCAGGTCGCCGGGATCGACCCCGCCCGTGTCAAGCGCGGCGATATAGCCCTGCGCCGCGGCGACGGGGTCGGCGGGCCCGCCGATGCCCTGCTCGCGCAGGTAGGCCAGCGCGGCGATGGCGGGGGAGTGTCCCGCCTCGGCCGCGATACGGGTCCAGCGCAGGCGCAAGGTCGCGTTGGGCGGCACGCCCTCGGCCCCCTCGTCATAGAGACGGGCAAGGGTCAGCGCGGCGTCCATGTTCCCGCTGCGCGCGGCGGCGGCGAAGAGCGGCACGGCCGCGCGCGGGTCGGGCACGCCGAGATCGGCATCGGCACCGCCCGGCACCCCCTCTCCGGTCAGGTAGACCTGCGCGAGATTGGCCTGTGCGAAATGGTAGCCTTCATCGGCGGCCGCCCGGAACAGGCGCATCATCTCGCCCGCATCGCGCGGCACACCGCGGCCCAGCCGGTGCATGAAGGCCAGCGTCGCCATGCCGGCCGGATCGCCCGCCGCGACCGCGTCGCGATAGGCCGCGACGGCGCGGTCGATGTCGGCGCGGATCGGACCGATGCCGAAATTCCAGTAATCGCCAAGACGGGTATGGGCCGCGCCCTCACCATCGGCGGCGGCCCGTTCATAGAGCGCGACGGCCTCGCGGTGTTCTCCGCGCGCCTGGGCGATGGTCGCCATGTGAAACAGCGGGCCGCCCGCGTCCGGGGCCAGCGCCACCGCCTCTTCGCACACTGGCAGCGCGTCGCGCAGGCGGGCGAAGATCGCGCGTTGAGCCGCCTCGCTGACCGCCACGGCGGCGGAGACGGGGCCAGCGGCCTCCATGCAGGCGGCGACGGCGGCCTCGGCGGCCTGCCGCGCGGCGCGTTCCTCGGACAGACGCGCGATCTCGGCGGCGACGGCGGCACGGCGGGCCTCCTGTTCGGCAGCGGCGGCGTCAGTGGCAGCCTCTTGTGCCGCAAGACCCGCAGCGGCGGCGGCTTCGGCGGCCTCGGCGAGGCGGCGGGCCTCGGCCTCGGCCGCGCGCCGGGCGGCCAGATCGGCAAGCGCGGCCTCCAGCGCGGCACGGCGCGCTTCACGTTCGGCGGCGGCCTCGGCCATCGCGGCCTCCTGCGCGGCTGCGGCGGCTGCAGCCGCGCGGGCGCCCGCCGCTGGATCGACGGCCTCCGCATCGGTGGCGGCGGGGTCTGCCGGGGCGGGATCAGCCGGGGCCGGGGTTTCAGGCACCGCCGTTTGCGCCAAGGCCCCGCCGGATGGACCGGGTAGCAGGACCATGGCCAGCACAGCAGCGAGGCAGACAAGTCGCAGTGGAACGGAACGAGGCTCGGGACGCGTCACGGCGATGTCATCCTTTGGCAGCAGGCCGATAACGTCACGATAGCGCCCAATCTCCCATCCTGTCGAGCCATCATCCCCCTTCCCCGCAATACAGAAATCACTGGCCAAGGCCGGCGCCGTGGTGCAGGGTCCGAACGGTCTGACCGTGCAGGGAAAAGTCGACGGAGCGAGGCCCTGAACCGACCCAACCACAGCACCGAGGGGGCAAGCCGCTTGCCCGAGGCGGAGACGGCGCCGGACAGTCCCGCGCAGGGCCGTGTGCTGGTCGTCGACCTGGACGGAACCCTGCTGCGCAGCGACATGCTTCACGAGACACTCTGGGATGCGCTGTCACGCGATCCGATGGTGATCCGGGGCGCACTGGGCGCGCTGCGACAGGGCAAGGCTGCGCTGAAGGCGTTTCTCGCGGCGCACTCCGGTGTCAGGATGGCGACCCTGCCCTATGATGCGCGCATCATCGCCCGGGTCGAGGCGTGGCGCGCTACGGGCGGGCGCACGGCCCTTGTCACGGCGACCGACGCGACGCTGGCCGAGGCCGTCGCGGCGCATCTGGGACTGTTCGACGAGGTGCATGGCAGCAGCGCGGGACGCAACCTGAAAGGCCCGGAGAAAGCGCGGTTCCTGACCGAGCGTTTCGGCCCGCGCGGGTTCGACTACATCGGCGACAGCATGGCCGATCTTGCCGTTTGGGATGCCGCCGAGCACGCGATCAGCGTCGGCGCCCCGGCGCCCCTGCGCCGCCGGCTCGACGCGCGAGAGGGACCGCGCCCCGAGCATCTGCCGACGGCGCGCGCGCCTGCGGGGGCCCTGCTGCGGGCCCTCAGGCCGCAGCAATGGCTCAAGAACCTTCTGGTCTTCGTGCCGATGATCTCGGACCTGACCTTCGACTGGGCGGCGGTGCTGTTCTCCACGATGGCCTTCGTCGCGCTGAGTTTCGTGGCCTCGGCCGGGTATGTCGTGAACGACCTGCTCGACCTCGCCGATGATCGCAGTCATCCGCGAAAATGCAAAAGGCCCTTCGCATCGGGCGCGCTCTCGGCGCGGACGGGGACCTTCCTGATCCCCCTTCTGCTGCTGGCGGGCCTGCTCTGCGCGCTCGCGGTCGGACCAGCCCTGCTGGGCGTGGTCGCCCTCTATTTCGTGGCGACGCTCTCCTATTCCCTGAAGCTCAAGCAGCACACGATGGTCGATATCTGCATGCTGGCCACGCTCTACACGATCCGCATCATCGCGGGCGGCGTCGCGATCGGAGCGGATCTGTCGGTGTGGCTGCTGGCGGTGTCGATGTTCATGTTCTTCGCGCTGGCCGCGATCAAGCGGCTGGCCGAACTGACGGACCTGCAGGCTGCCGGGCGGGACGTGTCGCGGCGCGGCTACCGGGTGGAGGATCGCGGCGTGCTGAGCCAGATGGCGATCTCCTCGGGGTATCTCGCCGTTCTGGTGCTGGCACTTTATATCGACGAGCCGCAGGTGCAGGAGAAGTTCGGGGAGCCGTGGCTCTTGTGGGGGGTGTGCCCGCTGCTGATCTTCTGGATCAGCCGGATGGTCATGGTGGCCGCACGCGGAGAGATGCAGGACGACCCGCTGACATGGGCGCTCGAGAACCGGACCAGCCGCAAGGTGATGCTGGGCACCGTGCTGTTCGTCGTGCTGGCGGTGGTGGCATGAGCGGCCCGCCGCGGGGGTCTGCGCTTGTCCTGCTCTACGCGGGCTTCGCCGTTCTGGCGACACTGGCCAACCTCGCGGCGCAGCGGCTGGTGCTGGCCATGGCGGGGGGCGTGACGGGCCCCAGCTTTGTCGTGGCCCTCGGGGCGGGCACACTGGTGGGGCTGGTGGTGAAATACCTGCTCGACAAGCGCTGGATCTTTCACGACGCGACACGGGGCATGGCAGCGCAGGGGAGGCAATTCGCCCTCTACACCCTGATGGGCGTGGCGACGACGGCGGTGTTCTGGGTGACGCAGACCGCCTTCTGGCTGACATGGGGGACCGAACTTGCGCGTGAGGCGGGCGCGGTGCTGGGCCTGACCGTGGGCTATGTCACCAAGTACCTGCTCGACCGCCGCTATGTCTTTCGCACCATGACAGGGGCGCCATGACGAGGCTTGCGGGATGGGGCCGGTTCCGCCCGGCCGAGACGCGGCTGGCGCGCATCCGCTGCGAGGCGGATGTAGCCGCCGCGCTGGCCGCGGGCGGCCCGCTGATCGCGCGCGGCAACGGGCGCGCCTATGGCGACAGCGCGGTCAGCCCCGGCGCAACGCTCGACATGACGGGCATGGACCGAATGCTGTCCTTCGATCCCGGGACGGGCGTGCTGGTGGCCGAGGCGGGCGTGCTGCTGGCAGAGATCATCGAGACCTTCCTGCCGCGCGGCTGGTTTCCCGCCGTCACGCCTGGCACCAAGTTCGTCAGCCTCGGCGGCGCGATCGCGGCGGATGTGCATGGCAAGAACCACCATCTCGACGGCAGTTTCGGCGCCTTTGTAGACTGGACCGACGTGATGGACGCCGAGGGCCGCGTCACCCGCGCCGTGCCCAACACCGAGCTCTTCGGCTGGACCGTCGGCGGCATGGGCCTGACCGGGGTGATCCTGCGCGCGGGGCTTCGGTTGCGACGGGTCGAGAGCGGCTGGATCGCGCAGGACATGCGCGCGACCCAGACGCTCGATGCCACCATCGACATGATGGACGCGACACTGCGCGCGCCCTATTCCGTCGCCTGGCTCGATTGCGTGACGACCGGGCCGATGATGGGCCGGGGGCTGGTCATGCTGGGCCGTCATGCGGGCGTGGGCGACCTGCCGCCCTCGCAACGCAGCCGCCCATACAGCGTGCCGCGCAAACCCACGGTGCGCCTGCCCTTCGACCTGCCGGCGATGGCGCTGAACGGGCTGACGCGCCACGCGTTCAACGCGCTCTACTACTGGAACGGGCGGCGCAAGCCGGGTGAACGGCTGGTGGATTGGGACAGCTATTTCTACCCGCTCGACGCCGTGCTGGACTGGAACCGCGGCTACGGGCGCGCGGGCTTCATCCAGTTCCAATGCGCCCTGCCCCAGCATGCCGCGCGCGCGGGGATGCATGCACTGCTGGGTGCCATTGCGCGATCCGGCGAGGCCTCGGTGCTGTCGGTGCTGAAGCGTTTCGGCCCGCAGGCGGGGCGGTTTTCCTTTCCCATGGCGGGCTATACGCTTGCCCTCGATTTTCCCGTGAACGACCGGAGCCTTGCCCTGATGGACACCCTTGACCGGATCACGCTCGACCATGGCGGGCGGTTCTACCTCGCCAAGGACGCCCGCATGCCGCGCGCCGTGATGGAAGCCGCCGATGACCGCGTGAGCGCTTTCCGCGAGATGCGGGCGGCGACGGGCGCGGCGGAGCGCTTCGTCTCGGTGCAATCCGAAAGGCTGGGCCTGTGAGCGGGCGGGTGACCGGGCCGGTCCTGATCCTCGGCGCGACCTCGGACATGGCGCGGGCCGTGGCGCGGGCCTTCGCCGCCAGGGGCTGCGCGATCCAGCTGGCCGCGCGCGAGCCCGCGGCGCTGGAGGGCGACCGCGCCGATCTCGAAACGCGCTACGGCGTGGCGGTCAGCCTGCACGCCTTCGACGCGCTGGACGTCGCGGGGCATGCGGCTTTCGTCACGGGATTGCCAGAGCTTCCGCAGGTCGCAATCTCGGCCGTCGGCCTGATGGGCGAGCAGGCCGAGAACGCGGCGGACATGACCCGCGCAGCCGAGGTGATGCGCGCGAATTTCGAGGGGCCCGCGACGATCCTCGGCGCGCTGGCCAACGCGATGGAGGCGCGCGGCTCGGGCACGCTGGTCGGCATCAGCTCTGTCGCGGGCGAGCGCGGGCGCGCGTCGAACTACGTCTACGGCAGCGCCAAGGCAGGGTTCACCGCCTATCTCTCAGGGCTCAGGAACCGGCTGGCCGACAAGGGCGTGCATGTCGTGACCGTGCTGCCGGGCTTCGTGGCGACGAAGATGACGGAAGGAATGGACCTTCCCGCGCGCCTCGTGGCGCAGCCCGAGGAGGTGGCGCAAGCCATCGTCGCCGCCGTCGAGCGCGGGCAGGAGGTGATCTACGTGCGCCGGATCTGGCGGCTGATCATGGCGGTGATCCGCGCCATCCCCGAGACGATCTTCAAGAAAACCTCGATCTGAGCGGGCCGAAAGCCGCGCATATCCCCGGAAAATGGGCGGATTCCTGCCGCCTTTCCGACCCCTCGGGCAATTCCGTGCGGGGCTTATTGTGAATTTAACCCGACCGGCGTAGGCCCGATTCCCATGACCGGGACAGTCCGCGCGCAGCTCAAGTCGCGCATCTCAAACACCGCACCTCGCCTGGGCGACAACCCCAACACCGTGATCGCGGCATTGGTCCTGTCGACCTGTGTCTCGGCGCTGACCGGCTATGTGGTTCTGTCCAAGGCCTTGCCGCAGGTCATGCGCCCCGCCGCGACGACGCAGCTCATGGCCGATGCGCCGCAGCGCCCGCTGCCGCGGCCGGGGATGAACCGGCAGCCGCTGGTCGAACCTTCCGATCCGGTGATCGCGGCGACCGGTTTCGTCGATCCGGACCTCGACCGGAGCAGGCCCGATGCCCCCGCCCGGCAAGATGTCGCAGAAGCACCCGCTGCAGGCCTGCGTGGGCCGGTGCGCGTCATCGAGGGGCGCCCCGCCGTCGTGCCGGCCCCACGCCCGACCGCGGGGGCGGGCCTGGTGCAATTGGCCCGCGGCATGACGCCTGCCGCGGCGCGCGGCCTGCCGGCCCCGGTGGCACGGCCCGAAACCCCGGCCGATGCAGGGGTCCGGACCGTCGCCTCGGCGACCATCCGCCCCGAAACACGCCCGGTCACACTGTCGACCCGATCGCTTGCGGCATCGGAGGCCGAGGTGGTCCTGGCCGCAGCTGCCACGCCCGAGGGCGCGCCCCGACCGCGGCAGTCCGACCCCGTGCCACCGCGTGCCGGCGCGAACCCCTGCGCCGCGGCCCTGACGCGGGCGATCCCGCGTCGTCCGGGCAGCGCGCCGGGCGGGGCGGCGGTGATGGAAGCGGTCGGCAACGGCTCGGGCTCGGGCCGCGACAACGCCCTGGTGGCCGAGGCCCTGCGCGGCAATGTGCCGGGCTTTCTGCGCGATCTGCAGCCGGTGCGGTTCAACGGCATGATCGGCGGCCGCCGGACCGAGATCACCCTGTGCGTGACGCCCGATTACCTGGCCATCGGGTCTGATACCGACCATGTGCGCGTGCCTCTGGGCCTTCCCGCCGCCCTGCGCGTGGCCGATGCCTTCGAGATGATGCTGCCCACGACACGGATGGTCGACGCGATCTACGCGCAGGCCGATGTGCGGGTCGCGCCCGCGCCGATGCCGCCGACCTCTGCGATGTCCTCGACCGATTATTTCCTGCGCCACGACGCGACGGTGGATGCGCAATTCGCCCGTGCGGGCGCGCGGGCGGGCGTGCTGGTCGCCGGTCACAAGAAGGACCTGGTGTTGTCGAACCGCCTGTCGCGCGCGCCGGGGCGCGTGGCGATCTATGGCTGGCATCGCACGAGCGGCGACGCGATCCAGCCCCTGTCGACGGTGCATGGCGAATATTACGCCGATTACAGCCACGGCATCCGGCTGGTGGCGCGCACCGCTTACGTCAATGGGCGGGCGGTGGACCTGCGCGGGCTTTTGACCGATGGGCAATATGCGGGCCTGTTGAACAGCGAAGGGCCCTTGACCGGCACCACGGTGCGGCTGGCCGCGCTGCAATAGGCAACACGTAGAAAGCGCGCGAACGGCCGAAGGGCGGTTCCCTTGCGAAACGTCGTGACCTGGGGGGCTCTGCCCCCGTCGCGTGCCGCGACTCCCCCGGAGTTGTATCTGCCAAGATGAAGCAGGGGACGGGCGCGCGTTAACCTTGATGCGGGGTTAACGCCGCCGATGGCTGTGGGGGGGGCCTTTTTGCCTCAGCCCACGTCGCGGAAGCAGCGGAAACCGAGGTGGTAGTTTCGGTGGCTGCCCTCCGACATCACGCGGCTGCCGTGCCAGAAGGGGGCGCGCCACCGCGCCCAGTGCTCATGGGCGCGGATCGTGTCCCAGATGAACCACGATCCCTTCATCTCGGTCACGCCGAGGCTGGTGGAGCCGCGGCTGGCCATCTGGTCTTCGGCCAGCGGCAGGTTCATGTGCTCTGCGGCGTTGCCGTCGATGTCATAGACTCCGAGCGGCGACCGGCAGTCCGGGAAGGAGCCCGCCGGGTAGGTGTTCGACCCGCAGCCCGTGAAGCTTCCGCCGTTGCACGACGCGGTCTTGGAACTGCCCGTGGCGCAGACGCCCGCGCGCCAGCTGCCGATGGAATAGGTGCCCGAGGTGCTGGCATAGCGCTGGTTGTGGGCGCTGCGCATCGTGTTGACCGCGGCCGACATCCCCATGCCGCGGATGCGGTCGAACGGATAGTCCGGCGGCAGAAGCTGGCCCGCGGCGGCGCCTTCCCATTCATGGGCGTCGCCGATGCGCTTGCCCTCGGCGGCGCAAAGCTGTGCAGCCTCGCTCGCGCGGACCCAGACCACCGGGTAGGCCATGGGAATGTTGGGGTATTCGAACATGTCCGCGCAGACCGTCGCGTCGCGGGGGTCTTGGGTGGCAGGATCGTAGAGCGGCACCATGTAGCGTTCGCCGCAGATCCGTTCATACTCCCGATTGCGATAGCTCTGCTGCACCTGCGCCACCGACCCGCCCAGCCGCGCCGAGGCCTCCTCGGGGGTCAGCGGGTGGCGGGTGACGGCGGGGTTCCCCTGCCCCATCCAGCCGTTCGGCGAGGCCGCGAAGATCGCGCGGATGCGACCAATCTCGGCATTGGAGACGCCGCGCACCTCCTGCATCTGGCGGAACATCGCCTCGTTGCGATCCGCGAGGGATTGCGCCGCCACCGGCAGGGCCAGGGCGATCATGGCCAGCGTGGCAAGGGCGGTCTTTCGCAGGCGTCGAGGCATCGGCGTCACTCCTCCGGTCTGACAAGGTAGAAGAAATCGCGGTTGTCGGGAGCCGCGATGAAGCGCGGGATGCGCCCCCCGCTGCCACGCGGATCGGACTCGGCCATGCCCGAGACGAGGTGGCGCGTCTCGATCTCGTCATCCTCGCGGGTGTAGACGGCGAGGTAGGTCAGCTCCTGGCTGTTCATGTCGAGCAGCATCGCGTAATCGCAGTCATAGGCCTGGAAGGTGCGCGCCATGCCCGAGGGCGTGGCGGTCGAGAAATAGGCATAGATCAGGAAGGGCCGTCCCTCGATCCTGCGCAGGCAGGCCCCCGCGCGCAACGTCCTGAGCTGTGCCTCGGCAGAGCCCGACCAGTTGCCACCGCCCCAGGAGGTGACACGGTCGCCAGGCACACCGTTCTCGATCAGGGGGACGCCGTTTTGTCGCGCAAAGGCAAGATCGCCCTCCGAAGCGGCGTCTTCCTCGGTCCAGGTCCGCATGCCGACCTCGCCCTCGGTCGTCACGTAAAGCGTGGCCAACCCCGGCCAGAGCCGCGAGAACACCACGCCATGCGACAGGAACCCGTAATGGTGGCCCCAGTTGAAGGTCGCCCATTCCCCGAAGCGCCACGCGCCATGGTCGCGCTTGAACCCCCCGGTGAAGGTGGCCGCGACGCGATCGTAGAGGTTGGGCGACAGCATGCCCGTGAAGACCAGCGGATCGGGCCGGTCGAAGCCGTCGGGGCCGCGGGCCTGATAGTGCCGCCCGCCGCCGGAGGGCCGCGAGGACCATTCGAGGCTGGGGTGATCGGTGCCGATCTCGTAGCCAAGTTCGAACCGGGTCAGGTCGAAGGCCACGAGGTAGACATCGGCGTTGCGCTCGACCCCGTCGAGGCCGTTGGCGCCCCGCACCTCGAAGACCTCGCGCGCGATCATGCCCGGCTGCATCGCGCTGGCGTAGATGCCGGGCGCGTCTTCGATCTCGTACCAGGCGCCGGCGGTCACGCGGCCGCCGTCATCGCCGACGAGGTCAAAGCCCCAGTAGGGCCTGATCTGCGGGGCCGAGGCGAGCCGGGCCGTGCCCAGCAAGGCGACGCCGTCGATCTCTTCCTCGGTGTCGAAGCCCTCGGAGGATACCATGAAGGCGTCCTCGTAGAACGCGCCCTTGATCAGGTTCACGATGGAATCCCCGAAGATCACGTTGTCGCGCAGGAACTGCGACACCGCTTCGCGGGTGGTGCGGTTGCCGCGCACGGGATTTCGGACGAACAGCGCCCAATCGCAGATCGGGGCGAAGGGCAGTTCGCTGGCGCGCGCGTCCTGCAGCGTGTCATCGGCCCAGGGTCGGCATTCGCCGACATCGCCGTCCCGCTCGATCAGGAGGGCCGGCTGCGCGCCATCGGTCAGCGACAGCCGCGTTGACGCGGCATCGCCGCTTTCGAGGTGGACGGTATCGGCGCGTCCCGAGGTCGGCGCGATCTCGAGCACGAACCAGTCGTTCACGTTCGGATTGAGCGACGTCAGGGTGTAGCGGGTGCCATCCGTGTCCGTGACGCTCTGGTCGTTGCGAAGGGCGTTCAGCGCAAAGACCGAGCCCGGCACATCGCGCGCCGCCTCGGCATGCTGCGCGGCAAGCCGGTCGGCCTCCGGCAGATCGAGCCCCTGCGCCGCGGACGAGGCAGTCAGCCCGAACACGATACCAGCGGCAAGAAGGCCACGAAACGACATCTCGGGCGATGGCCTGAACAAGGGAGCCTCCAGGGAAAATCTCATGGTCCGTGACATCGGACCCATCGCGTCGGGGTCGAGTGTTGCAACAACTCGCGGCATGACGCAACGGCGCTGTCCGGCGCACACGTCGTGCGATTGCGAAATCGCATCGGAACATCGCAAACAGTGCCCGGGCGATGCATCGAGGGGCGAAAACCGTTCGCGGGGTCCCTGCGCCGCACCGTTAACCTGTTGTTAACGAAGGGTGGGAATTCTGATCCGGCACCGACGGGTGTGCTGCGGTTCAGCCGGAACGGTCAGGGACGTAACGAGTTGGGCGAGATGATGTCGAGGGTGGACATGACACGGGACAGGGCAAGGAACGACGACGGTGCCACGGCCTTCAATCCGGGCGGGATCGTGCATGCCGATGGCGTGCGCAACGAGTCCGCCGATGCGCCCGAGACCCTCGAGCGGGTCATCGAGGCCGCACTCGAGGCTGGGGCCGTCCAGCTTGCCCGAAGCACCCTGTCCGAGGCGGAGACCGCCGGCACGCTGACCCCCGCGCGATCCGCATATCTCAAGGCGCGAATCGCCCTGGAAACGGGTGACCTCCTCGCCGCGCGGGCGATCCTCGTGATCGCGATCGACCGGGCGCCCGAGAACCCGGTTCTCAGGGCGCTTCTGGCCGAGGTGATGGTGGCCGCCGGCACGGCCGCCGACGCCCGCGTCGTGCTGGGCCACATGGGTCGGGCGCCGGTCAATCCACCGCCCCCCGCCGCCACGAACACGAAAACCGGCGCCGATGGCACGACCGACGAGGCGGATGCGGCCGCCCCGCGCAGGGCCGCGATCGGGCAGTGCCGCACCGCCGATACGTCCACGGGCTGACGGACCGCGCAAGCGCAAGTTTGACCTTGGGGTCAGAGCGGCCCATTCTGCGCCCCGGGGGAGAAAGGGGTGCGATGCGGATCGACGGGCTGCAATACGCCAATTGGTCGGAAAAGGTCTTTCGCCAGATGCGCGAGGGCGGTCTCGATGCCGTGCATGTCACCGTCGCCTATCACGAGACCTTTCGCGAGACGGTGCTGCAACTGGAGCGCTGGAACCGCTGGTTCGCGGCCCATCCCGACCTGATCCTGAAGGGCACGACCGCCGCCGACATCGACCGCGCGCGGGCCACGGGGCGCACGGCAATCTTCTTCGGCGCCCAGAACCCCAGCCCGATCGAGGATGACATCGGCCTCGTGGAGATCCTGCACACGCTCGGCCTGCGCTTCATGCAGCTGAGCTACAACAACCAGTCGTTGCTGGCGACCGGCTGCTACGAGGCCGAGGATCCGGGCCTGACGCGGATGGGGCGTGCGGTCATCGCCGAGATGAACCGGGTGGGCCTCGTCATCGACATGAGCCATTCCGCCGACCGCTCGACCATCGAGGCGGCCGAGGTTTCGGCCCGCCCTATCGCGATCACCCATGCCAATCCCGCTGCCTGGCACCCCGCCCGCCGCAACAAGCCCGACCCGGTGCTGCGGGCCGTCACCGCGCGCGGCGGCATGCTGGGGTTCTCGCTCTATCCCCACCACCTGAAAGGTGGCGGCGAGTGCACGCTGGACGCCTTTTGCACGATGATCGCCGAGACCGCCGACCGCTACGGCGTGGAACATCTCGGCATCGGGTCCGATCTGTGTCAGGATCAGCCCGACAGCGTGGTGGAGTGGATGCGCGTGGGCCGTTGGACAAAGGACATCGACTACGGCGAAGGCTCGGCGGCGGCGCCGGGATTTCCGCCAATGCCCGACTGGTTCCGCGACAACCGCGATTTCGGGAACCTCGCCGAGGGGCTGAGCGCGGTCGGCCTGTCCGGGGAGGAGGTCGCGGGCGTCATGGGCGGCAACTGGTACCGCTTTTTCGCGGAAAACTTCGGTCCCGCGGCATGAAGGACGCGGGGCGCGACCACACCACGCAGCGCCGCCCGCCCGCGCAGGTGATGCGGCTCTCGCGGATGGGATCGCTGCACCAGTGCCGGCTGAGCTTCATGCGCCAGCTGACACGCCGGATGGCGCGCGAGGGATGGCGTTTTGCCTGCACCGACTGGGCAATCGACGCCTCGGGTGTGGGCCATGCCGTCTACACCGTCCGAACCCGCCAGAGGACCTATGCGCTGGTGGCCTTCGCCCATGACCTGCCGCCCGAAGCGCGCAGCGACCGCGTCATCGCCGAGGCCTGGGACGCGACCTTCGCGCTGCATGACGGGGTGCCGGATGCCGCCGACATCGCCCGGCTGGCCGCGAACGTGCCACTGCAGGAGGCGGGGCGCATCACCGAGCGCGAGCTGTGCCTGAGCCGGGCCAACAGGTCGGTGCGGCTGTGGGATCACGTGGTCGCGCGACTGGCCGAGGGGCGCCAACCCGACCCCGCGCAGCTGGCCGAGGTCGGCTACCTGATGCGCACCACCGCGGTCTACGGCTCGGGCAAGTTCGGCGCCGCCGACCGCAAGCGGATCGAGGATCGGCCCGAATTGCATGCCCCCTTCCAGGCCGAGATGCTGACGGTCTACCTGATCCGCCTCTTCGTGCGCGACCTTGTGGAACACATGGCGTGCGCGCGGGGCGGCGACCGGGCCGTGCGGCTCGACCCCCGGTCGGCGCAGGGGCTGGGGATCGGCAATTCCACGGGCCTCGGGATGGCGCCCTTTCTCGTGACCCACCCCTGCCTTCTGAACAACTGGATGATGGCCCGCGAAGAGGCGATCGCGCGGGTGCGCGCGTTGCCCTCGGTCTCGGCGGCGGATTGGGCGCTGGTGGCAGATCTCGTCGCGCGGATGCGGGCGGGCGTGGCGGCCGCGACCTCGCGCCATCCGATCCAGGTCGAAAAGAATGCGCAGCTGGCCACCGATCTCGACCGGCTCGGTGCCGCACTTGCGGGGCCGCCGCGGCTCTGGGCGGAGGTGCTCGACTGGGCAGAGGACGCGCTGAGCGACGAGGGTCAGGAGGCGCTGGCCTCGCTGGCGCTGGAACCCTACGGCGCGATGATCGACGGGCTGGCCCATTGCATGTCCGACACGCTCGACAGCCGGTTCCGCATCGAGGGGTCGATGCCCATCGGGCAGGTGCGGCGCCTGCTGTCCGAGGTGTTCGGCTGGGCGCTCGACATCGACTGGACCGATCCCCGGGCGACCGCACGGGCATGGTATGTCTCGGAGGAAAAGCTGGAACCGCGCCTGGGCCAGCGCCACGAGGAACCGATCGAGGACTACGAGCAGCCGCTGGCCACCGCGCGCGACGCCGTGCAGGCCTATCGCGCGCTGGGCATATGGCCCGGCGAGGTGCCGGTCGCCCGTTTCCTGCTGCGCCACCCCGAGCATCGCGTGGCCATTCGGCGGGCCCAGATCTCGGGCTTCGCCCCCTACTCCGAGATCCGCGACAACCTGATCGGCGCGGACCTGCTGCCCATCGACATGTTGCGCGCCAAGCTGAGCTTTTTCTGAGCGACCGATTTCGATCCGCGGTCGGACCGCTGGGTCCGCATCAGGATGTTCGCGGGGGCCCCTTTTCCGGAGGCGCTGACGCCCGCGACCGCCGACCGTTGGGTCTATCCCGGGGCGGGGTCTTGAGCGCAGGCTTGTCCCTCGGCGAACTGGAGGCCACGGCGCGCAAGGCCGCGCGCGGCGCGGGCTATGCCTGGGGACTGGCCGACGATGCGGGGCGCGCGGTGCGCGGCATGGCCGAGATCGGGCTCGACGGGGCGGAGTTGCTGGTCCGGCTCGCCCGCGCCGTGGCACCCCGGCCCCAGCAAAGCCTTGCACCGCAGCACCTGGAGGATCTCTGGGTCTCGGACAAGGGACCATTGTGTCCGATCCGCGCCGGTGCGGCGCTCTGCGATCTCGCCCGCAGCCTGCCGGACAGCGGCATGGCGGTGACGGGCGTTCTGGTGCCGGGTCTCTTTCTGCCCTTCGCCGCCGATGTGGCGCGGCTGCGGGATGGCCCGGTAACGGTGTCCTGGCGCGGCGGGATCGTCGGGATCGGACCGGAGGGGTTGCCGCGCGCCAGCGGCATCCTGAAGCTGGTCGACGTGGACGAGGCCGACCTGTTCCTGCACCCCGGCGGCACCGCCCTGCCAGCCGCCCCGGCCGAGACCCGCGCCCACCCCGACCCGGCGGCGTGGCAGGCCCTGCTCGGGCTGGCCCATCGCACCTATGCGCCCGCGACCGAGGCCTCGCGCCGCCTGGGGGCGGGGTCGGGGCTGCGTGACGACGACTGAGGAGGACGGATGACCCAAACCCGCCGGATGGCCCTGCCCGAGATCGAAGACCTCGCCTTTCGCGCCCTCGTGGCCGCAGGCACATCCCAGGCCAATGCCCGCGCGCTGGCCGTGGCCACCGCCGCGACCGAGGCCGATGGCGTGGCGAGCCATGGCCTCGCCTATATCCCGATCTACGCCGAGCATGTGCGCTGCGGAAAGGTCGACGGCCATGCCCTTCCCGAGGTGACGCAGACCCGGCCTGGTGTGCTGGTCGCCGATGCAGGCACCGGGTTCGCCCATCCGGCCATCGACGCCGGGTTCGCCCGGCTGATCCCGCTGGCCCGCGCGCAGGGGATCGCCGCGCTTTTCGTGCGGGAAAGCTACAATTGTGGCGTGCTCGGCATCCACACCGCGCGGCTGGCCGAGGCGGGGCTGGTGGGCCTCGGCTTCACCAACGCGCCCGCGTCCATCGCGCCCTCCGGCGGGGCTCGGCCCGTGGTCGGCACCAACCCGTTTGCGCTGGCGACGCCGGGCGAGGACGGCCTATTGATCGACCAGTCGGCCTCGACCATCGCGAAATCCGAGGTGATGAAACACGCCCGCGAAGGGCGGCCGATCCCCGAGGGCTGGGCGCTGGACGCCGACGGCAAACCCACGACCGACCCGGAGGTCGGGCTGAAGGGCTCGATGGCACCCTCGGGCGGCTACAAAGGGGTGGGCGTCGCGCTTCTGGTCGAAACGATGGCGGCGGCACTCTCCGGCGCACTGCTTGGCAAGGACGCCGCGCCGTTTTCGGGCACGGCGGGCGGGCCGCCACGGACCGGGCAGTGTTTCCTCGCCATCGACCCGGATGCCGGGGCGCATGGGCTTTTCGCGGAGCGGATGGCCGCGCTGGCCGCCGCGATCCGCGCCGAGGGGGGCGCACGGCTGCCCGGCGACGGGCGGCGCGCGAAACGCGCCCGCGCTGCGGCCGAAGGCGTGGACGTGTCCACGGCGACGCTGGCGAAGATCGAGGCGATCTTCGGCTGAGCCGGGCCAGATCCTTGCAAGGATCTGGCAGCGCCTTTTGCAAAAGGCGCATTCAGCCTCTTGCAAGAGGCTGAGGCAAACCCTTGCAAGGGTTTGCCGCGCGCTACGGGCGGTATTTCTCGATGAAGGCGTCGATCGAAAGCGCGCGGAAATCCGGCACCGCCGCGCCGAAGCGCGCGTGCGCCCAATCCCACCAGGCGATCTCCATCAGCGCCTCTTCCTGCGCCTCGGTGAAGCGCCGCCGGATCGGCCGCGCGGGCACGCCCGCAACGATGGTGTAGGGGGCCACGTCTTTCGTGACCACCGCCCCTGCCCCCACCACGGCGCCATTGCCGATGGTGACACCCGCGGTCACCGTGACGCCATGGCCGATCCAGACGTCATGGCCCACCGTGACCCAATGTTCGCGCCGCCAGTCGAAGAACCCGGCCTCGTCCTCGCCGAAACCGTACATCCCCGCGCGGTAGAGCGCGTGATGCTGACAGGCCCGCCAGGTCGGGTGGTTGCCCGGGTTCAGCCGGACCATGTTGGCGATGTTCGTCCACTTGCCGATGGTGGTCCAGATCACGTGGCCGAAGTCGCAGATGTAGGAATAATCTCCCAGTTCGCACTGCGCCAGTTTGGTCAGCCGCCCCACCTCGGTCCAGCGGCCGAGGGTCACGCCGGCACCGACCTCCGCCTCGGGGTGCAGGGTCGGTGCCTCGCTCAGCGTCCTTGTCATGCGTCGTGCTTCTCTCCGATCGCCCAGACGCGCACGCGCTTGCTGAGCCAGTCGATCGCGAAGATCAGCACCAGCACGTTCAGCACCACGAAGGCGACCTGATCATAGAGCTGCGCGCGGAAACGCTCGATGATGATCATGCCGATGCCGCCCGCGCCCACGATCCCGAGAATGGTGGCCGATCGCGTGTTGCTCTCGAGGAAATAGAGCGATTGCGAGATGAAGACCGGCAGCACCTGCGGGATATAGCCGTAGCGGATGATGCCCAACTGCCCCGCGCCGGTGGCGCGCACGCCTTCCACCTGTTTGCGGTCGATGTTCTCGATCGCCTCGGAGTAGAGCTTGGACAGCGTCCCGAGGTCGGAGACGAAGATCGCCAGCACCCCGGCCAGCGGCCCGAGCCCCACGGCGCGCACGAAGACGAGGCCCCAGACAAGCTGGTCGATGCCGCGCAGGATGTCGAGAATACGCCGCACCACCTGGCGCACGATGGCCAGCGGCATCACGTTCTTGGCTGCGAGAAACCCCACGACCAGCGCCCCCATCGTGCCGAGCAGGGTGCCGAGGAAGGCCATCGCCAGTGTCTGGGCGATCCCGATATAGATCTGCCGGTAGGCCCATGTTTCCATATCCTCCCAGACGAAGAAATTGACCAGCAGGGCAAGGACGCGATCCGAGGACGTCAGCAACCGGCCGAAATCGAAATACCACATCGACCAGACGAGGTAGACCACCGCTGCGATCAGGGGCCACCATCGGCGCAGCTGGCTTGCCGGCGTGTGGAACGCGCCGGCGTGGGCTTGCCGAAGGGCCGCGACCTGCTCGTCGGTGACGGCGGAAATCGAGGCGATGCTCATGAGAAAATCTCCCGTCCGATGTAGCCCAGTCGAATACGCTCGGAGATCAGGTCGATCACGGTGACCATGAGCACGACCAGGATGAGTACGGCCAGAACCCGGTCGTCGGAGTAGAAGGAGATGACGCGGTTCAGCTCCTGACCGATGCCGCCTGCCCCCACGAAGCCGATGATCGACGAGGCGCGCACGTTGATCTCGAAGCGCAGCATGGCGTAGCTGAAGAAGTTCGGCGCAACCTGCGGAACGACGCCATAGAGCATCTTTTCCGCCCATGTTCCGCCGACGGCGGTGATCCCCTCGACGGGTCGGGCGGAGGCGTTTTCGTTCACCTCCGCGAAAAGTTTGCCAAGCGCACCCGCGGTGTGGATCGCGATGGCGATGACCCCGGCAAGCGGGCCGATCCCGATCATGAAAACGAAGACCAGCGCCAGCAGGATCTCGGGGATGCCGCGGCAGATCTCGAGGAAACGGCGCGAGATCCAGAAGATCCAGCTGTTGGGCGCAAGGTTCGCCGCCGCCGGGAAACTGAGCACGAAGGCCACACCGGCCCCGATCAGTGTCGCGGTCAGCGCCATCAGGATCGTCTCCCACAGGAGTTCGATATATCTCCAGAAATCGGTATACCAGAAGGTGAGCGACCCGGGCACGGCGCGCCCGTCCTCGGTGCGGCCTTCCAAAAGGACGTCCCATTGCAGATCCGGCATGATCGTGCCGAAATACTCGAAGATGCGCGGGATGCCGACGGCAAGCCGCTCGGGGTAGAACTGGCTGACCCAGATCGACAGTCCGAGGCAGATCATGAAGATGATCAGTGCCAGGATGTTCCACAGCCGCTTGGAGGCACGCAATTCGGCCCGGTGACGCTCGAAGGTGGCGACGGGGTCGCGCGACGTGTCGCCGGACGCTGCCGCAGCGCCACCCGTCAGGGCAATATCAGTCATGGCGCGCTCCGTCAGGCCGGGACGCGCGCGGGCGCGGGCGTTGCGGGCAGGGCTGTCGAGGTCGCGGCCTCGTTGAAGGCCTCGTCGGCCTCGGCGCCGTAGATCTCGCGCGCCATCTGCGTGGTCAGCAGGTCCGGCGTGCCGTCGAAGACGACGCGGCCATCCTGCATGCCGATGATCCGGTCGCAGTACTGCCGCGCGGTGTCGAGCGTGTGCAGGTTGCAGATCACGGTGATGCCGTCTTGCCGGTTGATGTCGCGCAGCGCGTCCATCACGATCTTGGCATTCATCGGGTCGAGGCTGGCGATGGGTTCATCGGCCAGCAGGATCTTGGGCTCCTGCGCCAGGGCGCGCGCGATGGCCACGCGCTGCTGCTGCCCGCCCGAGAGCGTCTCGGCGCGCTGCAGCGCGGTATGGGCCATGCCCAGCCGATCCAGTGCCTGAATGGCGAAGGCGCGCTCGCGCGGGGTGAAGACCTGCGCCATCGAACGCCACGCCGGTATGTCGTAAAGCCGCCCGGTCAGGACGTTGGTGATCACGTCGAGACGCCCGACGAGGTTGAACTGCTGAAAGATCATCGCACAATCCGACCGCCAGGCCCGCAACTCGCGTCCCTTCAGCCCGGCGATGTCGGCGTCGCCGAACAGGATCTGCCCCTCGGAGGGGTCGATCAACCGGTTCAGCAGGCGCAGGAGCGTGGACTTGCCCGCGCCGGAGCGGCCGATGATGCCCACCATCTGGCCATCGGGAATGTCCAGAGTGGCGTTGTTGACGGCGAGGTTGTCACCGAAGCGACGGGTCAGCTTGTCGAGTTTCAGCATGGGTGTCCCCTGTCAGATGTCACGGCCAGTTGCTCGGTCGGCTCCCGGGTTCCGCTCTCCACCCCGCGCGGGGACCCCGGAAACGAATACGGGGCCGATGTCCTGCATCGGCCCCGATGAGGGAACGGTCGCTCAGCGCGAGCCCTGCATCTCGGCCTCGCGCATCGCCACAACGCCTTCGAAGAAGCTGTGATCGACCGCGACCCAACCCTGACCTTCGCCGAAGGACACGTCGTAATAGCACTGGGGGTCGGTCTCGAGCTGGTTGGCGAGGTAATCGGACACGATGTCCTTGACCTCCTGAGGCAGGGTCTGGCGCACCACCACCGGGCCGTTCGGGATCAGGCCCGACTGCCAGATGATCCGCAGATCGTCCATGTTCAGAAGGCCATTGTCGATCATCCGGCGCAGGTTACCGCGCGAATAACCCTCGGCCGGATCGCCCACGCCCGAGACCCAGGTCACACCGGCGTCGTACTGGCCTTCCAGGACGGCGATCACCGCTTGTTCGTGCCCACCGCCGAAGCCGGTGGCCGAGAAATAGTCGTCCTCGATGCCCTGACGGCCCAGCTCGAACCGCGGCACGAGATAACCGGAGGTCGAGTTCGCGTCGGCGTAGGCGAGGCTGCGGCCTGCCATCTCCTCGAGCGAGGTGATGCCGCTGTCGGCACGGGTGTACATCACGGCGTAATAGCCGGTGGACCCATCGGCCTCGGCCGAGACGAAGATCGGCTCGACCGCATCGTTGTCCTGAAGGTAGATGCCGGCATAGGACGAAGCGCCCAGCGCGCCGTAATCCAGCTGACCGGCGAGCAGGCCCTGCATCACGCCGGCGTAATCGGGCGCGGGGAACATCTCGACCGGCACGCCCAGACGCTCTTCCAGCGCCACGCGCAGGCAATCGTTGTTGCGCAGGCGGTCGGCCTCGTTCTCACCGCCCAGCAGGCCGATGCGGAACACGGGCAGGTCGTCGCGCCAATCCTGCGCGAAGGCAGCCGTGGACGTCAGTGCGGTGGCGCCCATCACGAGCGCGGTCAGGCTGATCTTGAACATTTCGAGGTCCCTGTGACTGGTTCAAAGGCCACGGGGGCCCATTACGCTGCGCTGCAGCGCCACCCCCGTCGGGACGCAGGGCTAGGCGCCGTCTGTGATCGGTTTGCAAAGGTCGCGTGAAGTTCTCGTGACAGGGCGCCAACCCCTTCCGGCAGCACGAAAACCATCGAGGCCCGCTTTGTCGCCGCCCTGCGGTCGGGCGGTGGCGACACCGACATGAGACCGATTTGTCGAAGAAATTCGCCCCAGGATTGTAGCGGACGGGCGACCTTTCGTGGCTCACCTCGATTCGTCCACATCCGGACACCCCAGTGGTACGCCGGGGACAGCCGCGCGTCACGAAACGGTCACCGCAGCGAAATGACCGCGTTACAATCTGCCCGTCTGACGGGGCGTCCGCACAGGAGACGACGATGTTCGACGCCCATCCCCCCGCCGCCCTCACGCTGAGCCACGCGCGGATCGTCACGCCGCGTGGCATCATCGAGGGCGCGCTGCGGATCGAGGAGGGGCGCATCGCCGGGTTCGGTGCCGCCACCGACGGGCATGACCTTGGCGGCGCCTGGCTGATCCCCGGTGTCGTCGACCTGCACACCGACCATGTCGAGCGTCATACCCACCCGCGGGTCACCGTCCTCTGGCCTTTCCTGCCCGCGCTGATGGCCCATGACGCCGTCGTCATCTCGGGCGGCACCACGACCGTCTTCGACAGCCTGTCGGTCGGCGCCTCGATGAAGCGGCCCGAGCGGCGCGAGATCCTGACGCCTCTGGTGGCCGCCCTTGCCGAGGGGCAGGCGGCGGGCGCTTTCCGGGCCGAGCACCTGCTGCATCTGCGCTGCGAGATCTCGGACCCCGAGACCATGGGGCTTGTCGATGCCACCATCGGCCATCCGCTGACCCGGCTCGTCTCGGTGATGGACCACACGCCGGGCGACCGGCAAAGCCCGGACGTGGACACATGGTTCCAGCACATGATCCACGAGATGGAAGTGGACGAGGCCACGGGACGCGACATGATGGACGACCTTTTCGCCCGCTCCCGCAGCCGCGGGGCCGAGGTGCGCGCCCATGTCATCCGCGCCGCCCATTCCGCGCTTCTGCCGCTGATGAGCCATGACGACCGCACCACCGCCCATGCCGACCAGGCCGCCGCCGAAGGGATGGGCATCTCGGAGTTTCCCACCACGCTCGAAGCCGCCCGGCGCGCGCGCGCGCACGGCATGTCCATCGTCGCGGGCGCGCCGAATTACCTGCGCGGCGGCTCGCAATCGGGCAATGTCGCGGTGGCCGAGTTGCTGGCCCATGGCCTCGTCGATGCGCTGGCCTCCGACTATGTTCCGCGGTCGCCGCTCGACGCGGCCTTTCGGCTGGCGGCCGACGCGGCCCTGCCCTTCGACCTGCCCGCGGCCATCGCGCTCGTCACGGACGCGCCCGCGCGGATGACGGGGCTCGACGACCGGGGCCGGATCGAGGAAGGCTTGCGCGCAGACCTCGTCGCCGTGCGACGCGTTGGCGACCAACCCGTGGTGCAGGCCGTCTGGCGTGCCGGAAGGCAGGTGTTCTGATGCTTCCCCTCAAGATCGGCGCGGCCCTCATGGTCGCGGACCTTCCCACCCACCGCGACTGGCTCATCGAAGAGAGCCGCGATCTCGAGGTGCAGGATTTCCTGCGCCCCGAGGTTCTCCTGGGCGACTGGCGGGCCGTGGTGGCCGAGGCGAAGCGCCAGCTCGACGGGTTCGAGGGACGCCTGGGCATCCACGGCCCCTTCTACGACCTCGCCCTCGACACCGCCGACCCCGAGATCGCCCCCATCGTCGCCCGGCGGTACGTGACCGCGGTCGATGCCGCCGCCGCCCTCGGTGCATCGCAGATGGTGATCCATTCCCCCTTCACGACCTGGGACTGGTTCAATTTCGGAAACAATCCGCGGATCGGCAACGCCCCCTCGGCACTGGAGGCCAAGACCGCGCGCATCCATGCCCTGCTGCACGATGCGGTCGCGCGCGCCGAGGCCGAGGGCATCACGCTGGTGATCGAGAACATCGAGGATATCGACCCAGGCGCCCGCCGCGCGCTGGCCGCCAGCTTCGCCTCCGATGCCGTGCGCCTGTCGATCGACACCGGCCACGCGCATTACGCCCATTGCGCGACCGGCGCGCCGCCCGTCGATTACTTCGTGACCGATGCGGGCGCGATGCTTGGCCATGTCCACCTGCAGGATGCCGACGGCTTCGCCGACCGGCACTGGCCACCGGGGCGCGGCACGGTGAACTGGCACGCGGTCTTTCGCGCCATCGCCGCCCTGCCCCAGCGCCCGCATCTCGTGCTGGAACTGCGCCACGCGGCAGACATCCCGGCCGCCATGGCCTATCTGGAGCGTGAAGGCCTTGCCTGCTGAGCAGCACCGCCCCCGCCTTCATCTTCCCTCAAATACGGAAATCCGCTGCCGACGCCACGCGCCCCTGCTGCGAAGCGGGCGCCCCCCTGCTTCAGGCGACGCGCGCCCCCGCCGACCAGACGCCGCGCAACACCGGCACGCCCTCGACCACGCGAAAGCGGATCACATCGGCGCGCATCCCCTCTGCCAGAACGCCCCGGTCGACCAGCCCCGCCGCATGGGCAGGCGCATGACTGACCGTTGCAATCGCGCGTGGAAGATCGCGCCAGGCAGCGCCCAGCAGGACGGCGGCATAGAGCAGCGCCGCCGGCACGTAATCGGACGACACGATATCCAGCAACCCCGCCCGCGCGAGGTCCATGGCCGAGACATTGCCCGAATGCGACCCGCCCCGCACGAGGTTCGGCGCGCCCATCATCACCGCGATCCCATGCTGGTGACAGGCGCGCGCGGCCTCTTCGGTGGTCGGGAACTCGGCCAGCGCGATGCCATGCGCGGCCGAGCGCACGACATGCTCGACCAGGGTGTCATCATGGCTGGCCAGCACGGCGCCCAGCCGCTGCGCGGCCTCGACGGCGGCGGCCTCATGGGTGGCGCGCACCGCATCACCCAGCGCCTGCCGGGTGCGGACATGCTCCTGGAAGACCTCTTCCGACAGGCCGTGCTTGCCCTTCATGTAGGTCGCGTATTGGCCGATATCGGCGAATTGCCGTTGCCCCGGCGTATGGTCCATCAGGCTCAGGATGCCGATCCGGTCCCCAGGGCCGAACTGCGCCAACTCCTCGGTCAGCGACTCCGAACAGATCTCGGCGCGCAGGTGGATGTGATGGCTGATCTTCAGCGCGCCCGCCGCCCGCATCAACAGCAGTTCGTCGGCCAGATCACGCGCATAGCGCAACCAGCCGATGCCGCCCTTGCCCTCGATCGAGCCCACGCGGATCGCGTCGAACACCGTCGTGATCCCGCAGGCGGCAAGCTCGGCGTCATGGGCGACGATGGCGGGCTTGTGCGGCCAATGCGCCGAGGGGCGCGGCCGGATGTGCCGCTCGAGGTTGTCGGTGTGCAACTCCACCAGCCCCGGCGCCACGATGTCGCCGTCGCAATCCACTGCCCCCGCGGGCACGGCCGCACCGCCCGCGATTTCCACGATCTCGCCGCCCTCCAGGGTGACGCGCCCCGTCATCTCGCGGCCCGGCAGGATCAACCGGGCGTTGGCAAGGGTCAGCGTCTCTGGCATCGGGGCATGGTCACGGGGCATCTGGGCCTCAGAAGGACAGGATAGGATGGACGGGTTCAAGCGGTTTGGTCTCTATGTGGTGCCCGAAGGCGCGTTCTACCGCGCGGGCGCCGACTGGCTGGGCTGGGACAGCGTGGCGGGCCGCGCGGCGGCGCAGCCCGATCTGCCGGGGCTGCCGGACGAGGTCGCGGCGATCACCGCCACCCCCCGCAAATACGGCTTTCACGGCACCGTCAAGCCGCCCTTCCGGCTGGCTGACGGGACCGACGCCGCAGGGCTCGACAACGCCGCGCGCGCCTTTTGTGCCACGCGCGGGCCGGTGACGATCCCCGCGCTCGAGACCCGCCGCCTCGGCGGTTTCGTCGCGGTGGTCCCGGCCAGGCCATCCGAGGCGCTGGCCGATCTCGCGGCCGCCACGGTCGAGGCGCTGGACCCCTTTCGCGCGCCCCCCTCCGAGGCCGAGCTGGCGCGCCGCCGCAAGGCGGGCCTCACCGCCCGGCAAGAGGCGCTGCTGGCTCGCTGGGGCTACCCCTACGTGATGGAGGAGTTCCGCTTTCACCTCACCCTCACCGGCAAGCTGCCCCGCGCCGAGGCCGAAGCGACCCGCGACATCCTCGCCGCCCATCTCGCGCCGGTCCTGCCCGCGCCCTTCGTGATCGACAACCTCTGCCTGATGGGCGAGGACGAGGACGGCCTGTTCCACCTCGTCCATCGCTACACCCTTTCGGGGTAAAGTGCCGTCAGCGCCGCCGCGACGGCGCGGTCGAGCGGGCCGGAATTGTCGATCTCGCTCACCCGCAGCCCCTCGGGAAAGGCCACCGCGGGCCGGGCCAGACGCCGGGCAATCTCGGTTCGGCTCTCCCGCCCCCGCGCGGCAAGGCGGTCGGCCAGAACCTCGGGCCGCGCGGTGATGTGCAATACATGCAGCTCGGGAAACACCCGCGCCGCGCGCCCCAGCATGCCGCGCGACAGGTTCGCCAGCGCATCCTGCCCGCGCGCCAGCACATCCTGCGCCTCGCGCGGGATGCCGTAGAACAGGCCATGCGCCTGCCAATGCAGCGCGAAATCGCCGCCCGCGGCGCGGGCCGCGAAAAGCGCAGGCGTGATGCCTTCGAAATCCTCGCCCCCCGCAGCCTCGGCACGGGTGATGACGCGGCGGATACGGACAAGATCAGGGCGTTTGGCGACAAGCGCATCCATCACGCTGTCCTTGCCGACGCCCGAGGGGCCGACCACCGCGATGAAACGCCCCCGCGTCATGCGACCCTCGGTGTGAAGGCCGAGACGTCGATCTCGCGGTCGGCCACACGCGCGCGCGCCTCGAGATCGTGGAAGATGCCGACGATGGCCGCCCCGCCCGCCTTGGCCTCTTCGATCAGGGTCAGGACGGTCTCGCGGTTGGTCGCGTCGAGGCTGGCGGTCGGTTCATCGAGCAACAACGCCGGATAGGCATGGGCGAAGCCGCGGGCGATGTTCACGCGCTGCTGCTCGCCGCCCGAGAAGGTGGTGGGCGACAGCGCCCACAGCCGTTCGGGAATGCGCAGCCGTGTCAGCAGGTCACGCGCGCGCGCCAGCGCCTCGGCCTCGGGGCGGCCCAAGGCCAGCAAGGGCTCGGCCACCACCTCCAGCGTCGGCACGCGGGGCACGACGCGCAGGAACTGGCTGACATAGCCCAGCGTCTCGCGGCGCAGCCTCAGGATCTCGCGCGGCTCGGCGCGCGTGATGTCGAGGCCGCCGATGCGGACGGACCCGCCCTGCGCGAGGTAATTGCCGTAGAGAATGCGCATGACGGTGGATTTTCCCGCCCCGCTTTCCCCGGTCAGCGCGACGCACTCGCCGGAGGCCACGACGAACCCCGCCCCCTCGACGACCGGGATGACCGCGCCGCCCTGGTTGTGCAGGGTGAAGTGCTTGGACAGGTTTTCAACGTGGATCATGGGCTTAGACCTGCAAGACGGAGCTGACGAGAAGTTGCGTGTAGGACGCCTGCGGATCGTCCAGAACCTGGTCGGTCAGGCCGGTTTCGATGACATGACCATCCTTCATCACCATCAGCCGGTCGGCCAGCAGCCGCACCACGGCAAGGTCATGGGTGACCACGATGGCCGACAGCCCCATGCGCCGCACCAGCCCCCGGATCAGGTCGAGAAGCCGCGCCTGCACGCTGACATCGAGGCCGCCCGTCGGCTCGTCCATGAACACCAGCCGCGGCCCGGTCACGAGGTTGCGGGCGATCTGCAGCCGCTGCTGCATGCCGCCGGAAAAGGCGCTGGGGCGATCGTCGATCCGGGTCTCGCTGATCTCGACCCGGCCCAGCCAATCGGTCGCCTGCGCCCGGATATCCCCGTAGTGCCGCGCGCCCACGGCCATCAGCCTCTCTCCCACGTTGCCGCCCGCCGAGATGCGCATGCGCAGCCCGTCGCGCGGGTTCTGGTGGACAAAGGCCCAATCGGTCCGCCCCAGCATCCGCCGCTCGGGTTCGGACATCTGCAACACGTCCCGCGGCCCCTCGGCGCGGGTGTCGAAGATCACGCGGCCAGTATCGGGCGGCAGATGGCCCGCAAGGCAATTGAGAAGCGTCGACTTGCCCGAGCCGCTTTCGCCCACGATCCCCAAGACCTCGCCGGGATAGAGGGTGAAGGCCACATCGGCACAGCCGATCCGCCCGCCATAGCTCTTGGTCAGGCCCTGCACATCGAGAAGGGGTGTCATGCGGCATCCTCCCGCCTCTGGGCGCAGAAATCGGTGTCCGAACAGACGAACATCCGGCTGCCCACGTCATCGGTGATGACCTCGTCGAGATAGCTGGTCTCGGCCCCGCAGAGCGCGCAGGGATGCGGCGCCTTGGACGGGTCGAACGGATGATCCTCGAAATCGAGGCTGACGACCTGTGTGTAAGGCGGCACGGCGTAGATGCGCTGCTCGCGGCCCGCGCCGAAGAGTTGCAGGGCGGCGCTTTCCAGCTTGGGGTTGTCGAATTTCGGGATCGGGGACGGGTCCATCACGTAACGCCCCTCGACCTTGACCGGGTAGGCATAGGCGGTGGCGATCTCGCCGTGGCGCGCGATGTCCTCGTAAAGCTTCACATGCATCAGCCCGTAATCCTCCAGCGCATGCATCTTGCGGGTCTCGACCTCGGAGGGTTCGAGAAACCGCAGGGGTTCCGGGATGGGCACCTGGTAGACGAGGATCTGATCCTCGGTGAGGGGCAGCTCGGGGATGCGGTGGCGGGTCTGGATGATCGTCGCGTCAGGGGTGCGTTCGGTCACCGCCACGCCCGCGGTCTTCTCGAAGAACTTGCGGATCGAGACCGCGTTGGTGGTGTCGTCCGCGCCCTGGTCGATGACCTTCAGCCGGTCCTCGGGCGTCAGACAGGCCGCCGTCACCTGCACGCCGCCGGTGCCCCAGCCATAGGGCATCGGCATCTCGCGGCTGGCAAACGGCACCTGGTAGCCCGGCACCGCGACCCCTTTCAGGATCGCGCGGCGGATCATGCGCTTGGTCTGTTCGTCGAGATAGGCGAAATTGTAGTCGCTCATTCCGCGGCCTCCTGCCGGGTGGCCTGCATCGCTTCGGCACGCAGGCGGCGGATCAGTTCCAACTCCGACTGGAAATCGACGTAATGGGGCAGCTTGATGTGTTCGAGGAACCCAGTCGCCTGCACGTTGTCCGAGTGATAGAGCACGAATTCCGCGTCCTGCGCGGGCGCGCCCACGTTATCCTCGCCCAGTTCTTCCCAGCGCAGCGCGCGGTCGACGAGCGCCATGGAGATCGCCTTGCGCTCGGTCTGGCCGAAGACGAGGCCATAGCCGCGGGTGAATTGCGGCGGCTCGGTCCTGGAGCCGGTGAACTGGTTCACGGTCTCGCATTCGGTCAGCACGACCTCGCCGATCTCGATGGAGAAGCCCAGTTCGGGGATGTCCATCTCGACGGGCACGGTGCCGATGCGCAACTCGCCGACGAAGGGATGGTTACGCCCGTAGCCGCGCTGCGTGGAATAGGCCATCGACAGAACGAAGCCCTCGTCGCCGCGGGTCAGTGCCTGAAGGCGCAAAGGGCGGTCGGCGGGAAAATCGAGCGGCTCACGCGTCAGGTCGCGGGGGGTGGCAGGGCCGTCGGGCTCGGACTGGATCAGGTCCTCGCGGGCCAGGAAATCGGTCACATGGGGCACCGGGGCGTCCGACGGCTCGCCCGTCGGGGCCTCGGGCGGGGTCAGCCCCTCGGCGGCCAGCGCGAAATCGAGCAGGCGGTGGGTGTAGTCGAAAGTCGGCCCCAGGATCTGCCCGCCCGGCAAATCCTTGAACGTGGCCGAGATGCGCCGGTCGCAGGCCATCGCGGCGGTGTCGACGGGCTGGGACGCACCGAAGCGCGGCAGCGTGGTGCGATAGGCGCGGATCAGAAAGACGGCCTCGATCAGGTCGCCGCGCGCCTGCTTGATCGCCAGCGCGGCCAGGTCGGGATCATAGAGCGAGCCCTCGGCCATGACCCGGTTGACCGCCAGCGCAAGTTGCTCGCGGATCTGGAGGATGGTCAGCTCGCCCACGGATGTGTCGCCGCGCCGTTCCTCTGCCAGCCAGGTGTGGGCATTGTCGATGGCGCGCTCGCCGCCCTTGACCGCGACATACATGGCCTAGCCCTCCACTCGGGTGCTGCGCGGCAGGCCGGCCAGCCGGTCGCCACAGGCGAGATAGGTGTCGAAGCCGAGCGGAAAGCGCCGGCGGTTCGCGCGAAACGCCTCGGTCTCGGGAAGTGACAGGCGCGCCTCCGTCTCGATGCCGGGGCCGGACAGGGTCGCGCCGGTGGCGGTCAACGCCGCCACCTCGACGATCAGCGTGGCCGAGCGGTCGGGGTATTCCGCCGTGCCGATCGCAAAGCGCGTGACCGGCTGCAGCGCCGCCCAGGTGCCCAGCGCGAACATCGCATCTTCAGGCCCGGTGAAGGGCGCGCCGGTGTGAAAGGTGATCCAGCCGCGCAACGCCTCGGTATCATGCGACGGCGCGAGATAGAGCGGCGTGGTGGTGTCGCAAAGCGTCAGGATCAGCGCGCCTGCCGCCACCGAACAGGGCGCAGGCGGGGCCACGCCCGTCACCCCCTCGATCCGGCCGGGCCGCGCCATCGCCTGCAAGGCCGCGCGAAAGGCGCGGGCGCCGTCGCGGGCGGGGTCGGCCAAGCCGCCATCGAGATGGGTGATCGTCATGCGGTTTCCCCCCGGACCATGGTGAAGAATTCGACCTTGGTCGCTGCGGCGCGGGCCGCGCGGGCGCGCTTGCGCGCCTCGGCCTCGGCCCTGAGCGGCGACAGGATCGCGGCCTCCAGCACGGCGCCCTGCCCGTCCTCGGCCAGCGCGTCGATCAGCGCAGCAGCGCGCGCGGCCTCTCGGTCGCGGCCCTGCACATGGCCATGCCCGACCGTGCCGGACGCCAACCGCACCGAACAGCGTGTTACCGTCATCTCTCCGAGGTTGAAGGGCGCGCCCATGGCCCCTGCCCGGCCGCGCACCATGAGGGTACCTGTCTCGGGTGCGCGCAACACCTCGTGGGCGGGCATCTCGGGCATATGCGCAGCCCAGAGCGCGCGCAGCCTTTCGGCGGGTGCCTTGGCCAGCGTGGACAGGCGCAGGCGGCGGGCGTCGATCTTGGGGTCGGTCACAGACATCTTGCCAAGTTGTCCATTTATTTATACAACTATACAAATTTCATCTCACAGGGGCCGAGTCGGCGCAAGCCTCGACCCCGTGAAGTTTTGGTGACAAACATGGGCCGTTCCCCCCTCTGGACCTCGATCCGCGACACGCTGACGGAGGAAATCGCGCGCGGGCACTATGCCCCCGGCGACCGCCTGCCGACCGAGGCGCAACTGGCCGAGCGCTTCGGCGTGAACCGCCACACGGTGCGCCGCGCGCTCGCCGATCTCGCCGAGGCGGGAACGGTGCATGCGCGCCGCGGCGCGGGCGTCTTTGTGCGGCACCGGCCCACCACCTACCCGCTCGGCCGCCGCGTCAGGTTTCACCAGAACCTGCTGGCAGCCGGCCGCGTGCCGGAAAAGCGCATCCTGCTGCTGGAAACGCGCGGCGCAGGCGCCGGAGAGGCCGCGGGGCTCGGACTCCAGGATGGCGCGCAGGTGCATGTCTACGAGGGGCTCAGCCTTGCGGATGGCGCGCCCATCGCGCTTTTCCGGTCGGTCTTTCCCGCCGCGCGTTTCCCGCAAATGCTGGAGGCACTGGCCGACAGCCAGTCGGTGACCGCGGGCTTCGCCGCGCATGGGCTGGCCGATTACACCCGCGCCTCGACCGAGATCACGGCAAAGCCCGCGACGCCGACGCTGGCCGCGCAACTGCACCTGCCCGCAGGCGCAGCGATCCTGCGCACGGTGGCCGTGAACGTGGACGCCGAGGGGCGCCCGGTGGAATTCGGGCGGACCTGGTTCGCGGGCGACCGCGTGGCGCTGACGCTCGGGGCCGAGGGGCTTTAGCTCAGGCGCGCACCCGGCGCGATGGTCGGGGGTGCGGCGTTGAGTGTGTCCATCGCGAACCCCGCGGCGGCCTTGTAGCCCGCCATGAAGGCGGCCCGTTCCTCGGTCGGGATCACCGCGTCGATATCCTCGAACACGCCCCCGCAGCGCTCCTCGAGCAGGGTCAGAAGGCCGAAGGGCCCCGCCCCGCGGTTGCGCATCTGCACATCGGAAACCGGCGCGCAGAGCGCCGCGTCATAGGCCGCCAGCGCCGCCGGCGTCACGCCATGGTCCAGCATCATTGCCCCGATCGTGCGGGCGTCCACGATCGCCTGGCTCGCCCCGTTCGAGCCTGTCGGATACATCGCATGCGCCGCGTCCCCCATCAGCGCGACACGGCCATCTACCCAAGTCGACAGCGGCTCGCGGTCGATCATCGGGTTCTCGTAGGCGCAATCGGCCCGCGCCAGCATCTCGGGCACATCCAGCCAGTCGTAGCGGAACCCCTCGAAATGATGCGCGAAATCGGCGATCTCGACAGGGCGGAACCACCCCTCTTGCTGCCATCCGTGGGAGGGGTCGACAGTGACCTCGGCAATCCAGTTGATGAGCGCGCAGCCCTCGGCATCCGGTTCCGAGATCGGATAGATCACCATCCGGTGCCGGTGCGTGCCAAGCCCCACGAAGGAGGCGCCGGTGCGCAGCGGTTTCGCCCTGACCGTCCCCCGCCACATGATCGCGCCGCCCCATTGCACGCCGGGATCGCCGGGGAACATCCGGGCGCGGATGCCGGAATGGATGCCATCCGCCCCGATCAGCAGCGCGCCGCGCAGCTCGGACCCGCCGCCGTCGGCATGAGCAAGGCGCAGGGTCACGCCCTCCGCGTCCTGCGCGAACCCCGTGGCCCGCGCCCCCAGCGTGATCGCATCCGCGCCCAGCCTGTCACGCACAGCCCGGTAGAGCGCCATGTGGAACGCCCCGCGATGGACCGCGAATTGCGGCCAGCGGTAGCCCGCCACCGTCCCGCGCGGCTCGGCATAGACCTCGCGCCCGTTCAGACCCACCAGCGCCCATTCCCGCACCGGAAGACCCACGGCGCCCAGCACCTCGGCGCCGATCCCCATGTCGTACAGCTCGCGCACGGCATTGGGCTGCAGGTTGATGCCCACGCCAAGCGGCTTCATCTCGCGCGCGCCCTCGATCACGCGGGCGTTCACCCCGATCTGGTGGAGCGTCAGCGCAAGGCTCAGCCCCGCGATCCCGCCGCCCACGATGAGAACAGGGGCGGTCATGTGTCAGATGTCCAGGAACACGGTCTCGCCCGCACCCTGCAGGCGGATGTCGAACCGATAGGCGCCGGGGGCCGTGCGTGCCGCGATCAGCGTGGCCGCCCGCGCGGGTGGATCGATGCGCGACAAGAGCGGATCGGCGGAATTGTCCGCATCCTCGAAATAGAGCCGCGTGTGCAGCCCGATGTTGATCCCCCGTGCCACGATCCAGAGCGAGACATGCGGCGCCATCGCCCGCCCGTCATGGCCCATGACCGCGCCGGGGCGGATGGTGCGTAGCGTGAATTCGCCACTGTCCTTGTCGGCGGCGAAACGGCAGAAGCCGCTGACATGCGGGTCCGCCCCCGGCATGCCGGGGTAGCGGCCCGCGGCATCGGCCTGCCAGCTTTCGAGCATCGCGTCGCGCAGGGGCGCGCCCATCCCGTCCAGCACCGCGCCGGTGATGGTCACGACCTCGCCCGCGGCCCCCTCGGCAAAGGGCGAAAGGCCAAGATCGTCGGGGTAGACGCCCGGCAGCCCGGCAAAGCTGGGGATGCAGCCGATATGAACGTAAGGCCCAGCCGTCTGGCTGGCGGTTTCCGTCAGTATTTCAAGCGGTTGCACCATGCTCACATCCCCTCGGGGCGGTTCTCGAACATCGTCTGGCGCTGGCCCCGCAGGACGATGTCGAAACGGTAGGCGAGATAATCCATCGGACGGCTCGCCCCGATATCGAGGGGGGCCACCAGCCGGTCGAGCTGCGCGCGGTCGCGCACGGTGGCGGCGATCGGGCAGCGGGCGATCAGCGGGTCGCCCTCGAAATACATCTGGGTGATGAGGCGCTGGCCGAAGGCATGGCCGAAGACCGAGAAATGGATGTGCATCGGCCGCCAGTCATTGCCGCGGTTGGGCCAGGGGTATGCGCCGGGGCGAACGGTCATGAACTCGTAACGCCCCTCGGCGTCGGTCAGGGTCCGCCCGCAGCCGCCGAAATTCGGGTCAAGGGGCGCGAAATACCCGTCCTTGACATGCCGGTAGCGCCCGCCCGCGTTGGCCTGCCAGATCTCGACAAGCGTATGCGGCACTGGGCGCGCGTTTTCATCCAGCACCCGGCCATGCACGCGGATGCGCTCGCCGATGGCCAGCCCCTCGCCCCGGCTGAAGTTGCGGATCAGGTCGTTGTCGAGCGGGCCGATCAGGTCATGACCGAAGCGCGGGCCGGTTTCCTCCGACGGCGTGGACTCCAGCGACAGAAGCGGCAGGGTCGGCGAGCGGCTGACGGAGGTTTTGTAATCGTCAGACCGCGGCACCGGGTGCAGGTCGCGGCGGCGCGGGATCAGGCGGCCCTTGCTCATGGCTGTCCCTCCATTTCCGCGAAGATGCGCTTTGCAATTCTTATAGCAGAATTCGCGCGCGGCACGCCGGCGTAGATCGCGACATGCTGGAACACCTCCATCACGTCCTCGGCGCTGGCCCCCGTCCGCGCGGTCGCGCGCAGGTGCAGCTCAAGCTCCTCGTGATTGCCCAGCCCCGCCAGAAGCGCCAGCGTCACCATCGAGCGTTCCCGCCGCGTCAGCGCGTCGGACGCCCAGACAGTGCCCCACGCCGCCTCGGTGATCAGCCGCTGGAACGGCGCGTCGAGCGGGCTTGCCGCGGCTTCGGCCCGGTCGACATGGGCATCGCCCAGCACGGCGCGGCGCACCTCTGTCCCCTTGGCGTGGCGGTCTGTCATCAGGTCTCCTCCCCCTGCCCTTTCTGCCATGCCCCGGCGCCCGATGGAACGCTCAGAACGGCAGGCCGATGTAGTTCTCGGCCAGGTCACGCCGCGCCGTTTCCGATTGCGACAGGTGCAACAACGTCGCGCGGCGCATCTCTGCGGCGAAACTGTCCTCTCCATCGAAGCGGTGCAGCATCGTGGTCATGGACCACGAGAACCGCATCGCCTTCCAGATGCGCTTGAGCGCGCGCTCGGAATAGGCGTCGATCCCGGCGGTTTCGCCCCGCGTCACGGCGTCGATCAGCGCCTCGTGCAGGTAGACCACGTCGGAGACGGCCAGGTTCAGGCCCTTCGCGCCCGTGGGCGGCACGATATGGGCGGCGTCGCCGACAAGGAACAAGCGGCCCCACCTGAGCGGCTCGCTGACGAAGGACCGCAGCGGCGCGATGGATTTCTCGATCGACGGCCCGGTGACCAGCGTCTCGGAGACCTCGCGCGGCAGGCACGATGTCAGCCGCTCCCAGAAGCGGTCATCCGACCAGTCCTCGACCCGGTCGGTCAGCGGCACCTGCACGTAATAGCGGCTGAGCATCGGGTTGCGCATCGAAGCCAGCGCGAAGCCGTTGGCGGAATTGGCGTAGATCAGTTCCTCATGCGCGGGCGGCGTGCGCGACAGAAGGCCAAGCCAGCCGAAGGGATAGACCCGTTCATATTCGCGCCGCACCCCCTCGGGGATGGTCTTGCGGCTGACCCCGTGGAACCCGTCGCAGCCCGCGACATAGGCGCAGTCGATGCGGTGGCGCGCGCCCTCATGGGTGAATTCGACGAAGGGCGCATCCGTTTCCGCATCTCGGATCGCCACCTCCGAGACCTCGTGCAGAATCGTCGCCCCCATCGCGTCCTGCGCGGCATAAAGGTCGGCCGTCACCTCGGTCTGGCCGTAGACCATGACCGTCTTGCCCGTCAGCGCGCCGAAGTCGATCCGCACCATCAGGTCGCCGTCGCTGAAGATGCAGCCCTCATGCGGCAGCCCCTCGCGCGTCATCCGGTCGCCTGCCCCGGCCTCTTGCAGCGTCGCGACCGTGCCCGCCTCCAGCACGCCGGCGCGAATGCGGCCCAGCACATGCGCCCGCGGGCTGCGCTCCAGCACAACGGTCGCAACGCCTGCCCGGTTCAGGAGCTGCGAGAGCAACAGGCCCGAAGGCCCGCCGCCGATGATGACGATATCGGTTTTCAGAGTGACCCCTCCCCGGTGTCTTGCCGCAAGACTAGGACGGGCGGCGTGGCAAGGCCAGAGGGCGCTAGTGCTCCAGCGGGTGGAAACAGGCAGCGGCCTGCCCCTTCGCATCTGCCACGAGGCGCGGCACCTCGGCGGCGCAATGGTCCGTGGCCCTCGGGCAGCGCGCGCGGAAGGCGCAGCCGGTAGGCGGGTTCAGCGGGTCGGGCAGCTCCGTCTCGCGCGCCTCGGGCGCGGTCAGGGGGCGGCCCACCACGGGGGCACTATCGGCCAGAAGCTTGGTGTAGGGATGACGCGGCGCGCGGAAGATATCCTCGGCCCGGCCCAGTTCCACGACCGAGCCGAAATAGAGCACCGCGATGCGGTCCGAGACGGCCTCGACCACCGCCAGATCGTGGGAGATGAAGAGATAGGTGAGGCCGAGGCGCGCCTTGAGGTCGGCGAGCAGGTTGAGCACTTGCGCCTGCACCGACACGTCGAGCGCCGAGACGGGTTCATCGAGGATCAGGATGCGCGCCTCGGCGGCGAGCGCGCGGGCGATGCCGATGCGCTGCGCCTGCCCGCCGGAAAACTCGTGCGGGTAGCGGTCGAGGAAGTCCTCGCGCAAGGAGACGGTCTCGAAGATCTCGGAGATGCGCCTTGCCCGCGCGGCGCGGTCCATCCCGTGCAGCAGCTTCAGCGGCGCCTCCATGATCTGGCGGATGGTCTTGCGCGGGTTCAGGCTGCTGATCGGGTCCTGGAAGACATACTGGATGCGCTTGCCGAAGATGGCGGGGTCGGCGTTGTCGAGCGCCGCGCCCTCGATCTCGATCGTGCCGGTCGTGGGCTCCAGCAGCCCCACGAGCATGCGGGCCAGCGTGGACTTGCCGCACCCGGATTCTCCAACGATGCCAAGCGTTTCACCGGGCATCACGTCAAGCGTCACCGGGTGAACCGCCCGCACGCCGGGGCGCTCGGGGCCAAGGAGGGTGCGGCCGAGCGGAAAGGTCTTCGACAGGTTGTCGAGGCGGAGGGCGGGTGTCGTCATTGGGCGGCCTCCTCGTGCTCGACGGGATGGATGCAGCGCAGGGCGCGGTCGCCCGCGCGGTCGAGCGTGATTTCGCCTGCGCGGCAGGCCTCGGTCGCGCGGTCGCAGCGCGGCGCGAAGGCGCAGCCGGGCGGCAGGGCGTCGACGGCGGGCGGCAGGCCGGGGATCGCCTCAAGCCGCCGCCTTCCGCCGCCCAGTTCCGGCACGCAGGCCATGAGCCGCGCGGTGTAGGGGTGGCGCGGCGCATCGAGGATGGCGCGCGTCGGCCCCTCCTCCACGATGCGGCCGGCATACATCACCGCGACCCGGTCGCAGAGCTGACCGACCACGCCGAAATCATGCGTTATGAAGACGATAGCAAGCCCCCGCTCGCGCCGCAGGTCATTCAGCAGCGACAGGATCTGCGCCTGCACGGTCACGTCCAGCGCGGTCGTGGGCTCGTCGGCGATGATGACCTCGGGGTCGTTGGCCAGCGCCATTGCGATGCCGACACGCTGGCGCATGCCGCCCGACATTTCGTGCGGGTAATCATTCACGCGGGAGGCGGCGTTGGGGATGCGGACGGCCTCGAGCAGTTCGATGGCCTTGCGGTGACCCTCGTCGCGGGAGATCGAGCGATGGACCGAGATCGCCTCGATCAGCTGGTCGCCGACGCGGTAGAGCGGGTGCAGCGTGGCGAGAGGGTCCTGGAAGATATAGGCGACCTCGCGGCCGCGAAGCGTCCGCAGCTTGCGGTAAGGCGCGCCGATCAGATCCTCGCCCCGGTAATGGACGGACCCGCCGGTGATGAGCCCGGGGGGAGAGGCGACAAGCCCCATGACGCTGAGCGCCGTGACGGATTTACCCGATCCGGATTCACCAATGATCCCAAGGCATTCACCGGGCTTCACCGACAGCGTTACCCCACCGACCGCACGATAGACACGGTCCTTGACGTGGAACTGCGTCTGCAGGTTGTCGAGCGTCAGGATGCCCTCGTTCCGCTGGCGCTCGGGCCTGCGCGTGGGGACCACAAGCGTGGCGGGCAGCGGGCGGTTCAGCGCGCCCGACTTCAGCCGCGGGTCGAGCGCGTCGCGGATGCCGTCGCCGAGCAGGTTGATCGCCATGACGATGATCAGGATCATCACGCCCGGCACGATGGAGGTGTGCGGGTTGGTGATCAGCGCCGAGCGCGCCTCGCCCAGCATGGAGCCGAGATCGGCGACGGGGGGCTGGCTGCCCAGGCCGAGGAAGGACAGGCCCGCGGTCTCGAGGATCATCCAGCCCACGGTGGTGGACATGGCGATGACGATGACCGGAACGACGTTCGGCAGGATCTCGGTCAGGATGATGCGGGCATCCGACATGCCCGAAAGGCGCGCCGCATCGACGAATTCCTTATGCGCGATACCAACGGTGATCCCCCTGATATTACGTGCAAAAAACGGGATGTTCACGGCGGCGACCGCGATCAGCGCGTTCATCAGGCCGGGGCCGAGGGCGGCGACGATGGCGAGTGCCAGCAGGATGTAGGGAAAGGCCATGAGCATGTCGACGCCGCGCATGATGACGTTGTCGGTGCGCCCGCCGTAATAGCCCGCGACGATGCCGATGGCGGCCCCGATGGTGGCGGCGATGACGGCGGCGGCGAAGCCGACGGCAAGCGACAGGCGGGTGCCCCACATCAGGCGGGACAGCAGGTCGCGGCCGAGGTGGTCGGTGCCCAGCAGCGCGCCCTCGGAAAAGGGCGGCAGGAAGCGGTTGCCGGTGTCGGTGACGTTCGGGGGTTTCAGCGGCAGGATGGGCGTGAGAAGCGCCAGAAGCACGACGATCCCCATGACGATCAACCCGGCGAGGGCCAGCTTGTTGCGGGCCAAGAGCTTGAGAAAGCTCATGTTTTGATCCTCGGGTCGAGGAGGCTTTGGGCGACGTCGACGACGATGTTGAAAAAGACGTAGCAGGCGGCGACGATGACGACGCCGCCCTGCACCAGCAGGATGTCGCGGCGCAGGATCGCGTCGACCAGCATCCGGCCGATGCCGGGCCATTGGAAAACGACCTCGATATAGACCGCGCCGGAGAGGACGAAACCGGCCTGTATGCCGAGGACGGGGATGATGGAAACCATCGCCGCGCGCAGCGCGTGGCGCCAGATAACCCCCCGTTCCGGAACGCCTTTTGCCCGCGCGGTGCGGATGAAATCCTGCCTGAGCACCTCGAGCATCGCCGAGCGGGAAAGGCGGGCGATGACGCCCGTCGCCACGACCGAGAGGGCGAGCGCGGGAAGGGTGAGGTGGCGCAGGAGGGCCCACAGGTCGCGGTCGCCGAAGATGGGCCACATGCCGGAGGCGGGAAACAGGCGCAGGTTCACCGCGAAGGTGAGGATCATCATCATGCCGAGAAAGAAGGAAGGTATTGATATCCCTAGCAAAACGACGAAGGTGATGGCCTTGTCGGCGGTGCCGTACTGGTTGGCCGCCGAGATGACGCCCGCGACGATGCCGAGGATGGAGCAGAGCACGAAGCTGGTTCCGGCCAGCACGAGCGTGGCGTTGAAGCGCTCCAGCACCTCGTCCAGCACGGGGCGGTTGAGGTTGAAACTGCGCCCGAAATCGCCCTGCAGGATATTGCCGAGCCAGATAAAATATTGCTGGATCAGGGGTTTATCGAGACCCAGATCCTCGTTCAGGCGGGCCACGTTCTCGGGCGTGGCGAAGCTGCCGAGGATGGCGGTGGCCGGGTCGCCGGGGATCAGCGCCATGATCGCGAAGACGATGACGGAGATGCCGAACAGCACCGGGATGGCCGAGATCAGGCGGCGGAGGATGTAGCGGGTCATGGGCGGTGTCGGGGTCCGGCTGGGGGCGAAAGCGGCTGTCGTGATCCCGTAGTGATCCTGTAGTTATCCCGTAACTACAGCGAAATACGCGGCGAGGGCACCCGCCCCCGCCGCGCGGCCTGATGTCAGTTCTTCACCACGTCATCGAGGAGCAGGAAGAAGGACGGCTCGAGCGCGAAGTTCTCGACCGCGTCCGAGGTCACGGCGTTCTGCACCCAGTTCGCCACGAAGACCCAGGGCGCGTCCTCCTGCACGATCACCTGCATCTCGCGGTAAAGCTCGGCGCGGCGGTCCTGATCGGTCGAGGTGCGGGCCTCTTCCAGCAGGGCGTCGACAGCCGGGTTGGAGTAGTAGCCGGAGTTGAAGCCGCCGTTCTCGGGGAAGGCCTCGGTGCGCAGCGCGAGGTAGGGGAGCGTGTCGGGGTCGTTCGTCATCCAGGCCATCTGGGCTGCGTCGGCCTCCCCTTCCAGGCCCGGGTTCACGCGGCCGAGGAAGGTGTTCCACTCGTAGGTCTCGATGGTGACGTCGAAGCCCACGGCCTCGAGATCGGCCTGGATCGCGGTGCCCATGGCGACGGGGTCGAGCATGCCCGATCCGCCCTCGGTCACGTAGAAGGTGATCTCGGGGTTCTCCACCCCCGCCTCGGCCAGCAATTCGCGGGCGCGGTCGGGGTCGTAGGGATAGGGTTCCAGCGCCTCGTTATAGGCCCATGCGAAAGCGGGCGGCGTGGGGCCCGCGGCGACGGCGGCGGTGCCCTCCAGCACGTCGTTGACGAGCGCCTCCTTGTCGATGGCGTAATTCGCGGCCTGCCGGACGGCCTGCTCGGTGAAGGGCCCTTCGCGCATGTTGAGGATCAGGAACCAGACATGGGGGCCGGCCTGTTCGACGACGCGGAATGCGTCGCCGCGGAATTCCGACAGGGCGACCGGGGGAACCTCGACCATCAGGTCGATGCCGCCCGAGAGCATCTCGGCCACGCGGGTGTTGGCGTCGGTGATGGGGCGGAAGATGACCGCGTCGAGCGACGGCGCGCCGTCCCAATACTCGGGGTTGCCCTCGATCACCACGGCCTCGTTCGAGCGCCATTCGGTGAAGCTGAAGGCGCCGGTGCCGGACGGGTTGCGGCCGAAGTTCTCCCCGTGCTCCATCACCGCGGCGGGCGAGACGATGAGGCCGGTGGGATAGGCGAGGTTCGAGAGGAACGGCGCATAAGGCGCGTTGAGCGTGAAGCGGACGGTCAGGTCGTCCACGGCCTCGACGTTCTCGACGGCGGAGAAGAAGAAGGACAGCGGGAAGGGGCCGGTGTCGTGGTAGGGGTGATCCTCGTTCAGCATGCGCTCGAAGTTGAAGACCACGGCCTCGGCGTTGAAGGGGGTGCCGTCGTGGAAGTCGACGCCCTCGCGCAGCGTGAAGGTGTAGACGGTGCCGTCCTCCGAGATGGTCCAGTCGGTGGCGAGCGCCGGTTCGACCTCGAGCGTGCCCGAGGCGTAGCGGACGAGACCGTCATAGACGTTCATCAGGATGCGGAAATCGTTGACCGCGGTCACGGCATGGGGGTCGAGCGCCTGCGGCTCGGCCACCTGGCCCACGACGAGGACGCCGGGGGGCGTTTGTGCTGCAAGCGGGGCGGCGAGTGCCAGCGCCAGCGCCGTGCCGGAGGCCAGCACCGCGCGGCGGGTCATGTCGAGAAGTCTCATGCTGTCTTGTCCTCTCCTGTCGGGCGGGCATCATCGGATGCCGATAATTTTTCACTATGAATTCGATGAGGGCAAATTATCATGATAAATGCAAGGCTGATGCAGCGGAGGCCCCGGCGTGACCATTTCCATCCTCGCGATTGATGAAAAAACAGGCCGGATGGGCGGGGCAGCGGCCACGGGCAGCCTGTGCGTCGGCGGCTGGGTCCTGCGGGGCGGCCCCGAATCGGGGATGTCCGCGAGCCAGGGGACGGCGCCCTCGACGCTGTGGGGCGAGGATGTGCTGGCGGCGATGAGGGCCGGGCAATCGGCGGCGGCGGCGGTGGCCTCGGTGACGGGCGCGGATGCAGGCCGGGCGCACCGGCAGCTGGCGGCGCTGGACACTGCGGGTGGCACGGGCGCGTTCACCGGGGCCGAAAGTGTCGCCCATGCGGGCGCGCTGGAGGTGCCGGGGGTTGTCGTGGCGGGCAACATGCTGGCGGGGCCCGAGGTGATCGAGGCCGCTCTGGACGGGTTCCGTGCGGCCGCCGCGATGCCGTTTCCCGAGCGGCTGATGGGCGCGCTGGGGGCGGCGGCGGCGGCGGGCGGCGATGCGCGGGGGCTGTTGTCGGCGGCGCTGCTGGTCGTGGGGCGGGACATGGCGCCGCTGACGCTCAGGATCGACCATTCGGTCAACCCGTTGGCGGCCTTGGCGGATCTCTATCTCGTGTCGCAGGCGGACCCCTATCATGGCTGGACGGGCGTCGTTCCGGTGCTGGACGATCCGTGGCGTGCCCCTGCGTCGGAGGAGGTGCCGGAGGTGCCGGAGCCGATCGTGGAGGCGGAGCCTGCGATCCGGCGGTGAGGCATGGGAAGGACGGTGGGTTTCACCCACCCTACGGCGGTTCGGTCATTCGGCGATGAAGCGGCGCAGCACCTGCGCCTCTTGCGCCTGCATCAGCGCCTCGGCGGTTTCCATGTGGCTGCGCATGATGACGCGCGCATCCTCGGCCCGGCCCTCGCGCAGGGCGGCGATCAGGTCGGTCTGGTAGGCCAGCCCCTTTTCGTAAAGCTCTCGGTTGGGCGGATCGTAGAGGCGGCGATAGACCGTGAGGTCGGTCAGGATGCGGCCCATGAAGCTGACCACGAAGGCCAGAAGCGCGTTGTCGGAGAAATTGGCGAGCCTGCGGTGGAACTCGAGCGAGGCGACATGCTGGTCGCGTTCCTCTTCGGCGGAGCGGGCGGGTTCGGGGTATTTCGCCACGACCTTTTCCAGTTCGGCCAGTTGCGTCTCGGTGAGCTGCCCGGCCAGCGAGGCGGCAAGCTCGGGTTCCAGCGCGCGGCGGAGCTGGTAGATATCGGATATGGAAATATCCTTGAAGTAGAAGTAGTTGGCGAGCAGCGCCTTGGCGCGGTCGGCGGTGACCTCGCCCACGAAACTGCCGCCGCCGGGGCCGGTGCGGGTCTCGATGAGGCCCTGGGCCTCGAGGATGCGCATCGCCTCGCGGATGGTGCCCTTGGCCATTCCGAAGCGCGCCATCAGCTCGGCCTCGCCGGGCAGGCGGTCGCCGGGGGCCATGTTGCGCTCGACCACCCAATCCTTGATCGCGTCGGCCACGCGGACGGGCCGCGAGCGGCGCGGTTCCTTGGCGGTCGGGCGGGCGGTCGGGGTCATGCGCGGCCTCTGGTCACGAGAGGCGGAGTGTGGGGGGCCGCGGCGCGGGATGCAACCGCGGCCTGTGGCTCAGGTCACGGTGACGGTGAGCGTGCCGAGGCCGTCGATCGCGGCCTCCATCACGTCGCCGCGGGCGACCGGGCCGACGCCCGCGGGGGTGCCGGCCATGATGACATCGCCGGGCGCGAGGGTGAAATACCGCGACAGGTAGGCGATCATCTCGGGGACCTTCCAGATCATCTGGTTGAGGTCGCCGTCCTGCCGCAGCTCAGCGTTGACCGTCAGCGAGATGCGCCCCTCGGAGGGGTGGCCGATCTGCGTGACGGGGTGCAGGGGGCCGACGGGGCCGGAGCGTTCGAAGGATTTGCCGATCTCCCACGGGCGGCCGAGCTTCTTGGCCTCGCCCTGAAGATCGCGGCGGGTCATGTCGAGGCAGATGCCGTAGCCCCAGACGTGATCCAGCGCGGTCTCCACGGGAATGTTCGTGCCGCCGGATTTCAGCGCGACCAGCAGTTCCACCTCGTGATGCACGTCCGAGGTCATCGGCGGGTAGGGAAAGCTGCCCGAGGGGTCGAGGCTGTCGGGGGTCTTCTGGAAGAAGAAGGGCGGTTCGCGGTCGGGATCGTGGCCCATCTCGACGGCATGGGCGGCGAAGTTGCGGCCGATGCAATAGACCCGGCGCACCGGGAAGCTGCCGCCATCCGCGGTGGGGATCACGGGCTGGGGCGGTGCGGGGATGACGTGGTCGGGCATTGGGCCTCCTCCTCGGGGTGGGGTGGTTTGGGTCGGCGGTAGCGCAACGGGCCGCGCAGGGCCAGCCCCGGAGGCGGCCGCGGCGTGGCGCAGATGGTCGAGGAACCGCGCCTGCGCGCGGGTCGGGCGCCAGCCTGCGCGGAGCGTCAGGCCGATGGGGCGCTCGGGCCAGTCGATCTCGGTCGCGACCTCGGCCAGCAGGCCCGCGCGGATCTCGGCCTCGGCCTGCCGGCCGGAGATGCAGCCGAGCAGGTCGGAGCGCTGGAGAAGCTCGCGCATCAGGAGGATGGAGCCGCATTCCACGACGCTGGCGGGCGGGGTGGCGCCGAATTGCGCGTCGAATTGCGCGCGGGCAGGCGTGCCGGGGCGCGGCACCGCCCAGGCGTGGCGCAGCAGATCGGCGCGCGTCAGGCGCGGCGCCTGCACCGCCGGATGGCCGGGGCGCGCGAGGATCACGAGGCGGTCGGTGAAGAGCCGTTCCTCGACCACGTCCTCGACCGGGGCCGGATCGCGCAGCGCACCGATGATGACGTCGATGTCGCCCTGCCTGAGCCCGGACAGCAGTTCCGGGTAAGGGCCGTCGATGACGGTCACGACCTGCCGGGGGCGTTCGGCGTGGAAGGCGGCCAGCGCCTCGGGCAGGACGGCGGCCCGCGAGAGGGGCAGCGCGCCCAGCGTGATGCGGCCCGCGCCCTGCCCGTCGAACTCGGCCAGGTCGGCCTCGGCCTGCGCGATCTCGGAGAAGGCGAGGCGCGCGGCGCGGACGAGGGCGCGGCAGGCGCGCGTGGGCACGAGGCCGAGGGAGGTGCGCTCGAAGAGCGGGATACCCGCCTCGGCCTCCAGCCGGGTGATGGCGCGGTGAAGGGTGGGCTGCGCGCGGCCCACCGTGGCGGCGGCGAGCGTGACGTTCTGCGCCTCGGCAACGGCGATGAGCGCGCGCAGCTGCGCCGCCGTGGCGCTGCGGACAAGACGCGGCGACAGCGCCGCGAGCGCGGCGTCGAGCGGGCCTATGGCGCGGCGCAGGCGCAGGGCAAGCGCCGCGCCGCGGTCGGTGGGGAACAGGCCCTGCGGCCTGCGGTCGAAGAGCGGCGCGCCGGTGGCGCGCTCGAGGCTGGCCAGCGCCTGCGTGACGGCGGGCTGGGTCACGCCGAGGCGGCGGGAGGCCCCGGTGACGCCATGGCCGTCCGCGACATCAAGAAAGAGTCGGAAGTGCCTGAGATTGCAGGGGATCATAGGCGTGAAAGGATGCGGTCGAGCGCCGTTTCGAGATCGGGATCATCACTTGCATCGGCCAACCCGGCGAGGGCATCCTGCCACTCGGCGGTGGCGCGGCTGAGACCGGGGGAGAGGCCCAGAGCCTCGACCGTCAGGGCGACCTCGCGCATCTCTGCGGCGCGGCGGGCGCCGTGGACGAGCATCCGCTCGAGGGTATAGGCGCCGCGGCCGCGCCAGTCGATCTGGGGGTCCGAGGCCTCGAGCGAGGCGATGACCTGATCGGCGACGCCCGCGCGGCGGGCGGCGAGGAAGCATTCGGCGGTCAGCGCCTCGAGCCCCTTGATCATCACCGAGCGGAGCATCTTGATCGAAGAAGCCTGCCCGATCTCGGGGCCGGTGACGGTCGGGCGCATGTCGAGGGTTGCAAGGCGCGCGGCGCCCTCCTCGGCCCGGGGGCCGGAGAGAAGGAGGGGGACGTGGTGACGCCTCGGGTGGACGGGGGCCATGACGGCCACGTCGACATAGCGCCCCCCTGCCGCTTCGATGATCGCGGCGGCGGCGCGCTTGGTGTCCGGGGCGCAGGAATTGCAATCGAACCAGAGGGTTCCGGGGGCGAGACCCGGCGCGGCCTCTTCCGCCGCGACGCGGGCCTGGTCGGCGGTGACGGTGCAGAAGACGGTGTCGGCTGTGGCGACGGCGCGGGCGGCGGTCCCTTCCCCGATCACGGCGTGGTCGGCATAGGCCGCGCGCATCGCGGCGGCGGTCTGCGCGCTGTCGGTCTTGCGGTCATAGGCGGTGACATGGGTCGGGCGGCGGTCGGCCCAGCCGGTGAGAAAGGCGCGCGCGGCCTCTCCGAAGCCGATGAAGGCGAGCCGTTGCGGGTGCGGTGTTTCGATCATCTGGTCCTCCTGCCCGTGTGGGGACAGGGTGCGCGAAAGGCGGGGCTTTGGAAAGCGGAAATAGCCAACTCTTATGGCTCGGCACGCGCTTCGGATTTGCGTTTTCGCGCGGCATCCTGGTGTCATCACGGTGTCTGTACAGGGAGATGCACATGACCGAGGGGAAAAGCGCACTGGTCATCTCGGCGCATGCCGCCGATTTCGTCTGGCGCTGCGGGGGCGCGATCGCGCTGCATGCGGAGAGGCGGGTGGAGGTGACGGTGGCCTGCCTGTCCTTCGGCGAGCGCGGCGAGAGCGCGCGGCTGTGGAAAGAGGGCAAGACGCTGGAGGAGGTGAAGGCGATCCGGCGGGCCGAGGCGGAGGCGGCGGCGGAGGCGCTGGGAGTGCATGAGCTGGTGTGCTTCGACCTGGGGGATTACCCGCTTCACCTTGAAAAGGAGGATAAATTCCGGCTGGTCGACCTGATCCGGCGGGTGCGGCCCGACTGGATGATGAGCCACAGCCGTTATGACCCCTACAACACCGATCACATGTACATGACGCAGGTCGCGCTCGAGGCGCGGATGATCGCGCAGGCCTGGGGGCACAACCCCGGCGAGCGGGTGCTGGGGGCGCCGCAGCTTTACCTGTTCGAGCCGCACCAGACCGAGCAGATGGGCTGGAAACCCGATGTTTTCCTTGATGTTACGCCGGTCTGGGAGAAGAAGCGCGCGGCGATGGAATGCATGAACGGGCAGGTCCACCTGTGGGAGTATTACACCCGCGTGGCCCAGCAGCGGGCCAATCATTTCAAGCGCAACTCGGGCGGTCAGGCCGGGGGGCGGGATTGCCGCTACGCGGAAGGTTTCGAGAGCGTCTTTCCGCGTTGCGTGGACGGGTTGTGAGGGGGGCGCGCTGATGGGTGTGGTGGTGACGAAGGTTCCGCGCGCGGATGCGGATGTCGTTGAAAGGCTTGGAAAAGCCGGGGTTGCGACGGTGCATGAGGCGATGGGGCGGCGGGGGCTGATGCTCCCGTCGATCCGGCCGATACAACAAGATGTTGGGGTTGCGGGGTCTGCCGCCACCATATCCGCGCCGCCCGGCGACAACTGGATGGTGCATGTCGCCATCGAGCAGCTGCGGGCGGGGGACATCCTTGTGCTGGCGCCGACAAGCCCTTGTTCCGACGGGTATTTCGGCGATCTTCTGGCGACCTCGGCGATGGCGAGGGGATGCCGGGGGCTGGTCACCTCGGGCGGTGTCCGGGACACGCGGGATTTGCGGGCGATGGGATTTCCCGTCTGGTCGCAATGGGTTAGCGCGCAAGGCACGGTGAAGGAGACGGTCGGTTCGGTCAATGTGCCGGTCGTCTGCGGGGGCGCGCTGGTCAACCCCGGCGACGTGATCGTCGCGGATGATGACGGGGTCTGCGTCGTGCCGGTGGCCGAGGCCGGTGATGTGCTTGAAAAGGCGGAGAAACGCATGGCCGCGGAAAAGGGCAAGCGGGCGCGGCTGGCTTCGGGCGAGCTGGGGCTCGACATCTACGACATGCGCGGGCGGCTGGCGGAGAAGGGGCTGCGGTATGAGTAGTCACACCCCGTACACACCCTGTACACACCCCGTGCAGACGGGGGGCCGGGGATGAACGAGGGCATTCCCTGCCTCTGGATGCGGGGGGGCACGTCGAAGGGGGCGTATTTCCTCGCGCGCGATCTGCCGGGCGATGCAGGCGCGCGTGACGCGCTTCTTATGCGGATCATGGGCAGCCCCGACCCGCGCCAGATCGACGGGATCGGGGGGGGCGATCCGCTGACCTCGAAGGTCGCGGTGCTGGCCCCGCCGAGCCGGGCGGATGCGGACGTGGATTACCTGTTCCTGCAGGTCTTCGTGGAGGAGGCGCGGGTCTCGGACGCGCAGGGCTGCGGGAATATCCTGGCCGGTGTCGGCCCGGCGGCGATCGAGCGGGGGCTGGTCGCGGCACGGGAGGGCGAGACGCCGGTGCGCATCCACATGGTCAACACCGGCGAGGTCGCGCTGGCGCGCGTCGCCACGCCCGGCGGGCGGGTGAGCTACGAAGGGAATGCGACGATCGACGGGGTGCCGGGCCGGCATGCGGCGGTGCCGCTGATGTTCAGCGGTCTGGCGGGGTCGATGACCGGGGGCAGGATGCTGCCGACGGGGGCCGCGGTGGACCGGATCGGCGGTGTGGACTGCACGATGATCGACATGGGGATGCCGATTGTCGTGATGGCGGCGGAGGATTTCGGGATCACCGGGGCCGAGGACCGGGCGGCGCTGGATGCGGATGCGGACCTCAAGGCGCGCCTGGAGGCGATCCGGCTGGAGGCCGGGCCGATGATGGGGCTGGGCGACGTCACGCTCAAGAGCGTGCCGAAGATGACGCTGGTCAGCCGGGCGACGGCGGGCGGAGCGATCTCGACGCGGAGTTTCATTCCGCATCGCTGCCATGCCTCCATCGGCGTTTTCGCCGCGGTCAGCGTGGCGGCGGCCTGCGGGCTGGAGGCAGGCCCTGCGGCGGCGCTGGCCGTGGTGCCCCGCGACGGGCTGTTCCGGATCGAGCACCCGACGGGGGCCGCCGAGGTGGTGGTCGAGCGCGACGGCACGGGCGCGATCACCGGGGCGGGCACGGTCAGGACGGCGCGCAAGCTTATGGACGGGCTGGTGTTCCCCGCACCCTGAAGCGGGCCGCGTTCATTCGCATTCACGCGACCCACTTCACCCTTCTGTTGTCGCATGTTCGAGAAGCGCAAAACCGGTTCCCACTTTTGCGCAACATGCTTTAGCCCTGCTTGCGCTGCGCGTCTCGGATCAGCGCGGCCATGCGGTAGAAACCGTGGACCATCTTGGAATAGGGCGTGGTCAGGAAGAAGGCGAGGACGGTGCCGAGGTGCAGCGCCAGAAGCGGGGCGACGAGGGCCGTTCCGGTGGCAAAGTAGAGCATCAGACCGGTGAGGCCGGTGAGGCCCAGAAGGGCGACGAAGGCGATCTCTCCGCCCCAGACCTCGGGCGCGCCGAGGCTGGCGTCGGCCTTGAACTTGAGGGCGATCAGCCCGACCGCGCCCACGGTCAGGAGGAACCCGCCGGGCAGGCCCAGGAGCTTGGGCAGGCTGAAAAGGCCGTAGGGCGCCGGCATGTCGAAGACATAGTGCAGGACCGTGCCCGAAGACGTGGAGGCGAAGCACAGAAGGAAGCCCCAGAACACCGCCTGATGGGCGTGGCGGCGGGCCTGCGAGTAGCGGTCGCCCTGTTCGAAATTGCACCCCTCGGCGGCCCCGCCCGACAGGTTGCGCATCGTGGCGGCGTCGGCGAAGGCGGATTTGAGGTGCGGCCAGCGGATGCGGGTACCGCCGACCTCGGCCCAGTAGCGTTTGAGGCCGATGGCGATGGCCGCCAGCGGCAGAAGGAAGGCGGGCGCGAAGATCGCGACCATGGCGGTATGGGAGAGGTAGGCGTAGAAGCCCTCGCCCGAGGCAGGCGCAAGGGCCGTCAGCGCCCAGAAGAGCGCCGCGATGCCGAGGACCAGCATGAGCGCCAGCGCGCCGCCCGAGCGTTGGAAGAGGCGGGCGAAGCCGCCCGGCCATCCGAAGCGGTCCCAGCTTTCGACGCGGACCTCGGCCAGCGCGCGGGGCAGGTTCAGGGCGAACTCGTGCGGGTCGGTATACTGGCAGGCATAGTAGCAGCCGCGGCAGTTGTGGCAGAGGCTGGCCAGCTGGGTGATGTCCCCGTCGCTGAAGGCGCGCTGCGAGAAGGCCGAGGGGAAAACGGCGCAATAGCCCTCGCAATAGCGGCAGGCGTTGCAGATCTCGACCTGGCGGCGGGCCTCTTCGGTGATGGTGAGCTTGGGGGCTTGGTCAAACATGGGCCGCGGCCTCCTGTCCTGCGATGCGTCCGAAGACGGTGCCGATCGTCATGCCGAACCCGGCCAGATAGCCTTGGCCGAGGATGGAGCCCGCCATGATCTCGCCCGCGGCCCAGATGTTGTCGAAACGGCCATGGGGGCCCGCGACGCGGGCAGTCTGATCGACCTTGAGGCCGAGATAGGTGAAGGTCACGCCGGGGCGGAGCGAGTAGCCGTAGAAGGGCGGCTCGGTGATGGGGCGCGCCCAGTTGGTCTTGGGGGGCGTGAGGCCCTCGGTCGAGAGGCCGTCAAGCTCGGTCGGGTGGAATTCGCCCTCGCGGCAGGCGGCGTTGAACGCCTCGACCGTCTCGCGGAGCTTGGTGCCGGGAAGCCCGAGTTTCTGGGCGAGACCGTCAAGCGTGTCGGCCTCGACCGGCGGGTAGACGGAGGGCATGAACAACTCGCGCGATTTCGCGTCGATGATGGAATAGGCGACCTGCTCGGGCTGGGCGGCGACGAGGCGGCCCCAGATCGCGTAGCGCTTGGGCCAGACATCCTCGCCCTCGTCGTAGAAGCGGTCGCCGTTCTGGTTCACCACGATGGAGAAGGGCACGCAGTCGAGCCTTGTGACGATGCCGCCGTCGAATTTCGCGGCGCGCCCGTCGATGGCGACGGCGTGGCACTGGGTGGGGTCGCCGACGCTGTCGGCGCCGTGGTCGAGCATCTGTTTCAGCGGCACGCCGCGGTTGTAGGGGGTGCCGCGGATCAGGAAGTTGCGCGCGGCGGGGCCCCATGCGCGGGCGAGCCAGTCGAGATCGGCCTGGAAGCCGCCCGAGGCGAGGATCAGGCCGCGGCCCTCGATGCGGGTTTCCTTTCCTGCGATCTTGGCGGTGACGCCTTCGAAGCGGGGGCCGGTGACGTGGATTTGCGTGACTTCGGCCTCGTAGGCGACGGTGACGCCGAGGTCTTCGGCGGTGTTGTAATAGGCGTTCACCAGCGCCTTGCCGCCACCGAGGAAGAAGGCGTTGGTGCGGCTGAGCGAGAGGGTGCCGGAAAGGGAGGGCTGGAAGGCGACGCCGTGGGCCTCCATCCAGGGCAGGCAGTCTTCGGAATTGCGGATGGTCATGCGGGCGAGGTGTTCGTCGGTTTCGCCCTTGGTGACGCGGATCAGGTCGTCGAAATACTCGTCTTCCTCGTAGGCGCCGGTCAGGACCGACAGGGGGCCGCGGTGCATGCAGCGGAAGTTGCGGGTGTGGCGGGAATTGCCGCCGCGGTAGGGTTTCGGGGCGGCCTCGAGGATGAGGGGGCGCAGGCCCGCCTCGGCGGCCTCGATCGCGGCGCAAAGCGCGGCGTTGCCGCCGCCGACGATGACGAGATCCCAGGGTTGGGCGTCGAGGGCGGTCATGTCTCTCTCCCCTGTCTCAATTGGCGTTGGCGGGCGCGGTGGGCGGCCTCGATATGGGCGCGCATCGCGGCCTCGGCTGCGTCGCCGTCGCGGGCGCGGAGCGCGTCGATCAGGCGGGCATGTTCACCCACGGCGGCCTCGGCGCGCGACCCCTCTTCCATCGTGGAGGGGCCGAGGATGAGGAGCGTCTTCTGCACCGCCTCGACCGCGCGCAGGAGGAAGCGGTTGCGGGCGGCGTTGCGCAGGATGTCGTGGAACTGGCGGTTGGCCTCGTAAAGGCGGTCGACGTCCGACAGGGCCGCGGCCATCTCGGCGTTGATCGCGGCCATCTCGTCGATCTCGGACGGGTAGGCCGCGCGGGCGGCAAAGCGGGCGGCGGTGCCCTCGAGGACGCCGCGCATCTCGTAAAGCTCGGTGATCTCGGCGTAATCCAGTTGCCGGATGACCGCCCCGACGCGCGGGGTGTGGATGACAAGGCCGTCGGCCTCGAGCAGCCGGATCGCCTCGCGCACCGGGGTGCGGGAGGTGCCGAGCCGCGTGGCAAGCTCGGTCTCGGTCAGGCGGTCGCCGGGCGAGAGCCGGCCATGCCGGATCTCGGTCAGGAGCCGGGTGTAGGCGTCGTGGCCCTGCGAGGCGTCGGTCTGTGCGCTGTCTTGTGGCATGGCGGTCCCGTGTGTTCGGGATTGCATACGGCTGGATACAGGCATATGCAAGACCCCGGAGACCCCGCCCATGCTGAACCGACCGCTGTCCGCACTGCACCGCCGCGCCCTGACGCTGGGGCTGGCGGTGTTGGGCACGGGGGTGTTCTGGGTTCTGTCACTGCCCCTGCCCTTCCTGTTCGGGCCGCTCTCGGCCTGCCTGATCGCGGCGCTGGCGGGCGCGCCGCTGAAGGGGTTGGGGCAGATCTCGGTCGCGGCGCGCACGATACTTGGCGTGGCGGTGGGTGCCTCTCTCACGCCCGAGGTGGTGGCGCGGGTGCCGCAGATGGCGGCCTCGGTCGCGCTGATCCCGCTTTACGTGGCGGTGATCGGGCTGGTGGGCGTGCCGTTCTTCCGCAAGGTCTACAAGTTCGACTGGGCGACAAGCTGGTATGCGGCCATGCCGGGGGGCCTGCAGGACATGGTCGTTTTCGGGCAGGAGGCGGGGGGCGACGTGCGCGCGCTGAGCCTGATCCATGCCACGCGGGTGTTGATCATCGTGACGGTCGCGCCGCTGATCCTGACGCTGGGCTTCGGGGTGACGCTGGACAACCCGATCGGCGCGCCCGCGGCGGAGTTGCCGCTGCATGAAATGGCGATCATGGTCGCCGCGGCGCTGATCGGGTGGAAGGGCGGCGAGAGGATCGGGCTGTTCGGGGCGTCGATCCTCGGGCCGATGATCGTGACCGGCGCCTTGTCGATGCTGGACGTGATCCATTACCGCCCGCCCGCCGAGGCCATCCTCGTGGCGCAGTTCATGATCGGGATCGGGATCGGCGTGGGCTATGTCGGCGTCACGATGCACGAAATCCGGCGCGACGTGTCGGCGGGGGTGATCTTCGTGCTGATGCTGGCGGGGCTGGCCGCGCTCTTTACCGAGGTGGTGGTTCTGATGGGGCTGGCGCCCGCGGTGGACGGGTTCATCGCCTTCGCCCCCGGCGGGCAGGCGGAAATGACGGTGCTGGCGATTATCGTGGGCGCCGATCTGGGCTACATCATCGTGCATCACCTGACGCGGGTCCTGCTGGTCATTTCGGGCGCACCCATCGTGGCGCGGCTGATGCGGGTGCGGGAGCGGCAGGAAAAAGACAGGGACAAGGACGGGGAGACAGGGGAATGAGCTTTACCACGCGGCCCGAATTGCTGGGCACGTTCGGGATGGTCTCGACGACACATTGGCTGGCCAGCCAGTCGGCGATGAAGATGCTGGAGGCGGGCGGCACCGCCGCCGATGCCGCGGTCGCGGCGGGCTTCGTGCTGAACGTGGTGGAGCCGCATCTGAACGGGCCATTGGGCGATGTGCCGATCCTCGTGCGGCCCGGAGGGGCGGAGACGCCCGTCGTGATCTGCGGGCAGGGGACCGCGCCGGCAGGGGCCACCATCGCGCATTACAAGGCCGAGGGGCTGGAGATCATCCCCGGTTCGGGGCTGCTTGCCACCGTCACGCCGGGGCAGTTCGATGCCTGGATGGTGCTCTTGCGCGATCACGGGCGGTTGCCCTTGGCCGAGGTGCTGGCGCCCGCGATCCATTACGCCGAGCATGGCCACCCGATGCTGGCCGCCGTGGCCAATGCCATCGCGGGGTTGGCCGATGTGTTCCGCGAGGAATGGCCGACCTCGGCGCCGGTCTGGCTGCCGGGTGATCAGCCGCCGAAGGCGGGCGAGCTGTTCCGCAACCCCGATTGCGTCGCCATGTGGACGCGGCTGGTCGCCGAGGGCGAGGCCGCGGGCGGCAACCGCGAGGCGCAGATCGAGGCCGCACGGCGGGCGCATGCGAAGGGCTTCGTGGCCGAGGCGATCGACGACTACCTGCGGGATGCCTGCGTGCTGGATGCCACGGGCGAGCGGCGCAAGGGCGTGTTGACCGGGCAGGACATGGCCGGGTGGGAGGCGAGTTACGAGGCGCCGCTGGCGGTCGATCACGCGGGCTGGACGGTGTGGAAATGCGGGGCCTGGACGCAGGGGCCGGTGCTGTTGCAGGTGCTTCAGATGCTGGCGGGCGACGACCTGTCGGCGCTCGACCCCACCGGGCCGGAGATGGTCCACCTGACCACCGAGGCGCTGAAGCGCGGCTTTGCCGACCGGGAAAGCTATTACGGCGATCCGGCACTGCATGACATTCCCATCGATACGCTGTTGTCGGATGCCTACAACGCGGCGCGGCGGGCGGATATCGGCGAGACCGCCAGTCTCGACATGCGGCCCGGCGCGATCGAGGGGCTGGAGGCGCAGGTCGCGGCCTTTCTCGACCGTGCGGCGCGGCGGACGCCCGAGGCGGGGGTCGGTGCGGGCGAGCCGACGATGGAGCACCTGATCAACCAGAAGGGCGACACGGTGCATATCGACGTGGTCGACCGTTGGGGGAACATGGTCTCGGCCACGCCCTCGGGCGGGTGGCTGAAGTCGAACCCGGTCATCCCCGGCCTTGGCGTGCCGCTGAACACGCGAGCGCAGATGTTCTGGCTGGACGAGGGATTGCCCACCTCGCTTGCGCCCGGCGCGCGGCCGCGGACGACGCTGACGCCGTCGATGGCGCATGGCCCCGATGGCACCGCCTATGCCTTCGGCACGCCGGGCGGCGACCAGCAGGACCAGTGGCAGGTGACGTTCCTTCTGCGGCTCATTCATCACGGGATGAACCTGCAGGAGGCGATCGACGGGCCGCTGTTCCACACCGGGCATCTGCAGTCGAGCTTCTTTCCGCGGGCGGTGCAGCCGGGGCATCTGCTGGTCGAGCCGGCCTTTCCCGAGGCGACCGTCGAGAGCTTGCGCGCCAAGGGACACCGGGTCGAGGTCTCGGCGCCCTGGGCGGCGGGGCGGCTTTGTGCCGTGGCGCGGCGGCCCGATGGGGTGCTGAAAGGGGCGGCGACGCCGCGCCTGATGCAGGCCTATGCCGTGGGGCGCTGAGGCGCAGTCGGCAGGTCGAGCGAGACGCTCAGGCCGCGGCCTGCGGCCTCGCGCAGGGTGAGACGGCCGCCGTGGCGGTCCACGACCGCCTCGGCGATGGAGAGGCCGAGGCCCGAGCCCGGCCCCGGTTCGGCCTGCCCGAAGCGGGCGAGCACCGTTTCATGCTGATCGGCGGCGATGCCGCGGCCATCATCGCGCACCTCGATCCTGAGGCCCGATGCGGTGGGTCGCGCGGCGATCTCGATCCGGCCGAGGCCGGGGCCGCCGTGGACGAGCGCGTTGTCGACGAGATTGGTCAGCGCCTCGCGCAACAGCATGCGGTCGCCGTTGAGCGCGGGGACGGAGGGGGGAAGGTCGGTGGCGAGGGTGATGCCGCGCCCCTCGGCCTCGGCGCGGTACAGGGCGAGGACATCGGCGACCAGATCGGGCAGCGCGATGCGCGCACGCTCGAGCGGGGCGCTGTCGGATTGCACGCGTTCCAGCGTCAGCAGCCGGTTGGCAAGGTCGCTTGCGTGGCGGGCCGAGCGGACAAGCTCGTCGGCGCGGGCGCGGGCGGCATCGCCATCGGGGGCGGAGCGCACGGCCTCGGCCATGGCGAGGATGCCGGCGATCGGGTTGCGGAGCTGGTGGGCGGCGTTCGAGATGAGCGTGCGCTGGGCGTCCATCGCCTGTGTCACCTGTCCGAAGAGGGTGTTGAGGCGGCGCACGAGGCCCCGCACCTCGGCCGGCACCGGGCGCTGGATCGGCGAGAGGTCGTCGAGCCCGCGTTGCGACACCGCATCCTCGAGATCGACAAGGGGGCGCAGGCCCACGACGACGCCGAACCAGACCACCAGCGCGAGCGCGACGAGGATCACGCCGAGGATCAGGACGGTGCCGCGGATCAGTTCGGCGAGGAAGGCGTCGCGCACGGCGATCTCCTGCCAGACGGTGTAGGTGTAGATGCCCGAGATGCCGTCGAGCGTGGCGGTGTCGTAGAGGCGCAAGGCGCGGACAGGGCGGCGGTTGTAGGTGACATCGAAGAATTCCACCCCTTCGGCGGGCATGGCGCCGAGGCTGCGGATCGGCGTGACCGGCGGCGGGGTGAAGCCGGTGACATAGACGCCGTCGGGCGCGTAGACGTGGTAGAAGACAGGGCCGCCCGAGGTGTTCGACAAAAGGTCGCGCGTGGTCAGCGAGATCGCGTCGCCCCCCGAGCGCGCGACATCGCCCACGATGGCGATCGCCGTGGTCAGCAGCGAGCGGTCGAAGACCTCCTTGGCGGTCTTGCGGGACTGTTCGATCTGCCAAAAGCCGATTGCCGCGCCCAGCGCCACCAGAGGAACGAGGATGATCAGCATCAGCCGCGCGCGGAGCGAGCGGGGTGTCATGGCGCGGCCGCGTCCTCGGCCAGCGCGATGGCGTAGCCCATGCCGCGGCGCACGCGGATCATGAGGCCATGGGGCTTGAGCCGCTTGCGCAGGCGGGAGACATGCACCTCGATCGCGGTTTCGTCGACATCGGCGCCGGTGCCGTAGACATGGTCGAGCAGATCGTGCTTGGGCACGGTGCGCCCCTCGGCCAGCATCAGCGACTCGAGCACCGCCACCTCGCGGCGGGGCAGGTCCTGCGCGGCGCCGTCGATGGTGACCTGCCGCCCCGCGAGGTCGAGCGCGAGCGGCCCGAGCCGGAGCGCCGGGCGATGGTCATGGGCGCGGCGCCGGGTGAGCGCGCGCAGCCGCGCCTCGAGCTCGGCCATGGCGAAGGGTTTGACGAGGTAATCGTCGGCGCCCGCGTCCAGCCCCTCGACCCGGTCATGGGTCTCGGCCCGCGCGGTGAGCAGCAGGACGGGGCGCCCGTCGCCGCGCGCGCGCATGTCCCTGAGCAGCGTGAGGCCATCGATTCGCGGCAGGTTGATGTCGAGAATCACCATGTCGCCGCCGCCGCCGCGCAGGAATTCATCGGCCGCCAATCCGTCGGAAATCAGGTCGACGGCATGACCAAGGTCTTGCAACCTGTAGGTGATCCCGCGCGCAAGGCTTTGATTATCTTCGACAAGAACGATTCTCATGGGCGCCGCGCCCCTCCCCTCGGCGAAAGCTTTCCGCAAGGTTGGCAGGTCATGGTAACCGCATCAAGCCGGGTCATGGTCCGCGCCACAGGGAGGTGGCGCGCACCGAGCGAACGAGTGACCGGCACGAAAGGGAGGAAAATCCATGATCCTGAAAACGACGCGCCGGGTTGCCGGCGCTGCGGCCATTCTGGCTGCGAGCACCGCACTGTCCGGGACCGCTTTCGCGCAGGTCGACCTGTCGGGCCAGACGGTCGAATACGTGATCCCGTTCTCGGAATCGGGCGGCTCGGCGCGCTGGGCCAACTTCTTCGCGCCGCTTCTGTCCGAGCATCTGCCGGGCAATCCCACCGTGGTGGTGCGCTACCGCCCCGGCGCGGGCTCGACCAGCGGCGCCAACTGGTTCCAGGAGCAGGACACCGCCGATGGCACGCTGATCTTCGGCACCTCGGGCTCGACCCAGTTCCCCTACCTGCTGGGCGATCCGCGGGTGCGCTACGAATACAACGACTGGCAGGTCGTGCTGGTCTCGGGCACGGGCGGCGTGGCCTACCTGCCCGCCGACATGGCCGAGATGATGGACGGTCTCGACGTGACCGGCCTGCAGGGGCAGGAGTTCATCTGGGGCGCGCAGAGCGCCACGGGCCTCGACCTCGTGCCGAACCTGGCGTGGGAGATGCTGGGCCTCGACGTGCAGCCGGTCTTCGGGATCGAGGGCCGCGGCGACGGGCGCCTGATGTTCGAGCGGGGCGAGGCCAACATCGATTACCAGACCTCGTCTGCCTATATCCGCTCGGTGCAGCCGATGGTCGATGGCGGCATGGCGGTTCCGATGATGAGCTGGGGCGCGCTGGATGACGACGGCAACATCGTCCGTGACCCGACCTTCCCCGACATCCCGTCCTTTGCCGAGGTCTGCGAAGCGACGCCCGCCTGCGAGACCGAGGGCGAGGCATGGGATGCGTGGATGACCTTCTTCACCGCGGGCTTCCCGGCGCAGAAGATGATCTTCCTGCCGGGCAACGCCCCGCAGGAGGTGGTCGATGCCTACACGACGGCGCTGCAGGAAATCATCGCGCGCGATGACTTCATGGAGCTGGCGGCGGCCGAGCTGGGCGTCTACCCGCAGATGACCGGCAACGCGGCTCAGGCGGCCTTCCGTCTCGGCACGCAGGTCGACGCGGAGACGCGCGCCTTCGTCATCAACTGGCTCGAAGAGAGCTACGGCGTCTCGCTCAACTGAGCCACGCCACAGACCGGCCCGCCCGTCGCGGCGGGCCGGAGTCACCCTGAACCGGGACGGCCCCGCCCGCGGCGTGCACCGCCGGGCCGCGGCCTGACCCATCTTCCGCACAGGGGAGCCCGAGATGGAGCTTTTCGCGACGGCCGGTCCGGCGCTGCTGGACGCGCTTGCCCTTATCGTCCAGCCGCAACAGTTGGTCTTTCTCGTTCTCGGCGTGCTGCTCGGCCTGTCGGTGGGGGTCTTCCCCGGCCTTGGCGGCATCGCGGGCCTGAGCCTTGTGCTGCCCTTCATCTTCGGCATGGACCCGGTGTCGGGCCTTGCGCTGATGGTGGGACTGATCGCGGTGGTGCCGACATCGGACACGTTCGCGAGCGTCCTTCTGGGGATTCCCGGCTCGACGGCGAGCCAGGCCACCGTGCTGGACGGTTTCCCGTTGTCGAAAAAGGGCGAGGCGGGCCGCGCGCTGTCGGCGGCCTTTGTCTCGTCGCTGTTCGGGGGGCTTCTGGGCGCGCTGGTGCTGACCTCCTTCATCCTGGTCGCGCGTCCGCTGATCCTGGCCTTCGACATTCCGGCGATGCTGGCAATCACGTTGCTGGGCCTGTCGATGGTGGCGATCCTCGCGGGGCGCATCCCGTTGAAAGGGGTGGTCGCCGCGGGGCTTGGATTGCTGCTGGGCACGGTGGGCCTTGGCGGCGCGGGCGGTTCGCCGCGCATGTCGACCTATGACATGCCGTACCTGCTGGATGGTTTCAGCCTGGTGATCGTCGGCCTCGGCATCTTTGCCATTCCCGAGATCGTGGCCCTGCTCAGGCAGGACCGGGCGATCTCGAAATCCGGCGACCTCGGGCGCGGCTGGCTCGACGGGCTGCGCGACTGGTGGCGCAACATCTGGCTGTCGGTGAAATGCTCGGCCATCGGGGTGATGGTCGGCGTGATCCCGGGCCTTGGCGGATCGGTCGTGGACTGGATCGCCTATGGCTACACGGTACAATCGGCCAAGGACAAATCGCAATTCGGCAAGGGTGACATCCGCGGCGTGATCGGGCCGGAAAGCTCGAACAACGCAAAGGAGGGTGGCGGGCTGGTGCCGACGCTGATCTTCGGCATTCCGGGCTCGGGCTCGATGGCGGTGTTCCTGGGGGGTATCGCGCTGTTGGGGTATGATCCGGGGCCGCACATGGTGCGCAACAACCTCGACATCACCTACACGATCGTCTGGTCGCTTGCCCTGGCCAACGTGATAGGTGCGGGGCTGTGCATCTTCCTCGCCAATCCCATCGCGAAGCTGACGACGATCCGCTTCACGCTGATCGCGCCGTTCCTGTTCATGGTCATCGCCTTCGCGGCCTTCCAGTCGCGGCAATCGCTGGGCGACCTTGCGGCGCTGATGGCGGTGGGGATGATCGGCATCTTCCTGCGCCGGTTCGAGTTCTCGCGCCCCGCCTTTCTGATCGGGTTCGTGCTGTCGAGCCAGGCCGAGGCCTTCGCCAACCAGGTCTACCAGATCGCAGGCTCGCGGCTGCGGCGCGGCGGGGTCGAGGGGATGCTCGACTATGTCGCCTCGCCGCTGGTACTTGCGATCCTTGTGCTGACGGTGCTGTCGATCTGGATCGGCATCAAGCAGGGCAAGCAGGTGCTGGGCAACGACACGCCGCCCACGGGCGCCAAGCGCGCGCCGGTGATCTTCATGCTGGCGATCACGGGCTATGTCGTGGCCACGGTCTGGAATGCGTCCACCATCAGCTACACGGGCGACAAGGTGTTCCCGCTGACCGTGGGGATCGCCACGCTGATCGGCTGCGTGGTGCTTCTGATGCGAATGCGGGTGGCGCCCGAGGGCAACGCGCTATTCGCCGACAACGAGCAGGGCGGCGAGGATGCCGATGCGCCGCACGGGCTGTGGTCGACGCTGGGCTGGTTCGCGGCGCTGCTGGCGCTGTCGGCGCTCTTCGGCTTCGTGATCGCCTTGACGATCTTCCTCGTGGCCTTCTTCCGGCTCAGGGCACAGGTCAGCTGGGCGCGGACGCTGATCCTGTCGGCGTCGGGCATCGCGCTGATCTGCGTGCTGGCCGGAACGCTGGGGCGTGATTTCCCGCCGGGGCTGTTGCAGGAGTTCGTCGATCTGCCCTGGCCCCTGACATGAGCCTGCGGCTGCTGTGCCTGCCCGGCGACGGGATAGGCCCCGAGATCGTGGCCGCGGCGCGCGCGGTGCTGGAGGCGGCCTGCGCGGCGCAGGGCGTGGCGGTGATGCTGGAGGAGCGCGCGATCGGCTTCGCCGCGCTTGAGGCCGAAGGCACGACCATCCCCGAGGGGGTGATCGCGGCGGCGCGGGAGGCCGATGGCGTGATCCTCGGGCCGGTGTCGCACAACGCCTATCCGCCGGTGGCCGCGGGCGGGCTGAACCCCTCGGGCGTGCTCAGGCGGGCGTTGCGGCTGCACGCCAACATAAGGCCCGCGCGCAGTCACCCCGCGGTGCCGACGCCCACGGGGGCGGCGGTCGACATGGTGATCGTGCGCGAGAACCTCGAGGGTTTCTACGCCGATCGCAACATGGCCGAGGGCGGCGGCGAGTTCTGCCCGGTGCCGGGTGTCGCGCTGTCCATGCGCAAGATCACCGAGGGCGGATCGCGCGCGATTGCCGAGACGGCGTTCCAGCTCGCCGCGCGGCAGGGGCGCACCCGTGTCGCGGTGATCCACAAGGCCAACGTGATGCGGATGTCGGACGGCCTGTTCCTGCGCGTGGTGCGCGAGGTGGCCGAGGGGTTCCCCGATATCGCGGTGGAGGAGGTTCTGGTCGATGCCGCCGCCGCCCTGTTCGTGCGCGACCCGGCGCGGTTCGAGGTGGTGCTGGCCACCAACATGTTCGGCGACATCCTGTCGGACCTCGCCTCGGAACTGTCGGGGGGTCTGGGCCTTGCGGCCTCGATCAACCACGGGGCCGAACATGCGGTGGCGCAGGCGCAACACGGCTCGGCCCCCGACATCGCGGGGCAGGACAGGGCCAACCCGGCCTCGATCATCGGGTCGGTGGCGATGCTGATGGAGCATCTGGGCCAGGCGGGCGTCGCAGGGGCGATCACCGCGGGGCTCGATCACGCGCTGGCCGATGCGGCGACGCGCACCGCCGATCTGGGCGGCAGGGCAGGCACGGCGGCGATGACGCGGGCCATCATCGAGCATATCGAAAGAGGACAGACATGACGCAGACCCCCATCCCCTTCTGGTTCCTGCGCGGCGGCACCTCGCGCGGGCCCTATTTCCGGCGCGAAGACCTGCCCGAGGACCTGAACGCGCTGGCCAAGGTGCTCTGCCAGGTGGTCGGCGCGGGCAATCCGCGCAACATCGACGGGCTGGGCGGCGGCGTCGCGGTGACGACGAAAACGGCGATGCTGTCGCGCTCCGCCGAGCCGGGGGTCGACGTGGACTACTTCTTTGCCCAAGTGGCGGTGGAGGAAGCGCTGGTCGACTACGGCCCGACCTGCGGCAACATCCTTGTCGGCGTCGGCCCCGCCGCCATCGAGATGGGGCTGGTCGAGGCGCGGGACGGCGTGACGCCGGTGCGCATCCGCGCGGTGAACACAGGCGCGACGGTCGAGGCGCTGGTGCAGACGCCCGGCGGGCGGGTGGCGTATCACGGCGACGTCGCGCTTGACGGCGTGCCGGGGAGTGCGGCGCCGGTGGGGCTGAATTTCCTCGACGTGGTGGGGTCCAAGACGGGCGAGATGTTCCCCACGGGCAACCGGATCGACGTGATCGACGGGGTCGAGGTGACCTGCATCGACGTGGCCATGCCGATGATGATCGCGCGCGCGGCGGATTTCGGGGTCACCGGCCACGAAACGGTCGAGGAACTGGACGCCAACCGCCCGCTTTTCGAGCGGATGGAGGCGGTGCGGCTGAAGGCGGGCGCGCTGATGGGCATGGGGGACGTGACGAAATCGGTCACGCCGAAGATCGGGCTGATCGCGCCGCCCGCGGGGCCGAACGCGCAATTCGCGGCGCGCTATTTCATGCCCTGGACGACGCATCCGACGCTGGCGGTGACCGGCTCGCAATGCCTGGCCTCCTGCGCGCTGATGCCGGGGACTGTGGCCGAGGGCGTGGCCAAGCCCATCCCCCCCTCGCCCGCGCGGGTCGTGATCGAGCATCCGATGGGCGAGATGGAGGTGACGGTGACCTATGGGGACGGGCCGTCGTTCCAGTCCGCCGGCCTGATCCGCACCGCCCGGCTGATCGCGCGCGGCGAGGTGATGGTCGATCCCGCGCTGATGGAGGGGTGAGGGGATGAAAACCTTCGACATTCTGGCCCGCGCCGTGGCGCAGGAGGGGGTCACGGACGCCTTCGCCCTGCTGGGCGACGCCAACATGAATTTCGCCACGCGGCTGGCCGAGGGCGGCTGCCGGATGATCTATGTCCGGCACGAGCACAACGCCGTGACCGGCGCGATGGCCTATGCGCGCAAGACGGGCAGGACGGGCTTTGCCACGGTGACCTGCGGCCCTGGCCTGACGCAGCTGATGACGGCCCTGCCCGCCGCGGTGCGGGCGCGGTTGCCCATGGTGGTGCTGGCCGGCGAGGCGCCGCTGAAATCGGGCTGGTACAACCAGGCGATCGACCAGGCGCCCTTCGTCACCGCGACGGGGGCGGCCTATCACGCGCTGCACTGGCCCGCGCGGATGCCGGTGGCGATCCGCGACGCCTTTCTGCAAGCGGCGCGGGAGCGGCGGCCGGTGGTCCTCGGCGTGCCCTTCGACCTGCAGAACCTCGACTGGACGGGGGCCGAGGATCTGCCCCTGCCCTCGTCGGAGATCGCGCCGGTGATGTCGCCGGTGCCGCCGCACCCGGACGACGTGGCGCGGGCGGCGGCGCTGGTGGCGGGTGCGACGCGCGTGGTGGTGATGGCGGGCCTCGGCGCGGTCGAGGCAGGGGCCGGCCCCGCCTGTCGCGCGCTGGCCGAAAAGCTGGACGGGTTGCTTGCCACCACCCTGCCCGCCCGCGGGTTGTTCCATGACGACCCCTACAGCCTGAACGTGGCGGGTGGGTTCGCGCATGAGGTCGCGCGGGACTGTTTCGCAGAGGCCGACCTGGTGATCGCGGTGGGCTGTTCCTTGGCGCATCACAACGCCGATGGCGGCAAGCTCTGGCCCGGGGCGCAGGTGCTCCAGATCGACGTGGACCCGGTGGCGATGTCGCAGGGGCGGATGGCGGCGGGCGCGCATCTGCGCGGCGACGCGCGGCTGGCGGTGGAGGCGCTGAACGCTGCCGTGGAGGCCCGCGCGCCCGACTGGCGCAGCGCCGCGATGGCCGCGCGGATCGCGGGCGCAAACCCCGACAGCACCGCCTTTCCCGCGGAGCCGGGCGTCCATGACCCGCGCGACGTGGTCGCGGCGCTGGATGCCGCCCTGCCCCGCGACTGGGAGATGGTGAATTCCTCGGGGCATTGCTCGTTCTACGTGGCCCATATGCAGGGGCGGCCCAACGACCGCTTCCTGACGATCCGGGAGTTCGGGGCGATCGGCAACGGCCTCTCCTTCGCCATGGGGGTCGCCGTGGCGCGGCCCGGCGACAGGGTTGTGCTGTTCGACGGGGACGGCAGCCTGCTGATGCATGTGCAGGAGCTGGAGACCATCGCGCGGCACGGGCTGAACATCCTGATCGTGGCGCTGAACGACGGGGCCTATGGCTCGGAAATCCACAAGCTGAGGGCCGAGGGGCTTTCGGACGCGGGCGCGGTATTCGGCCGGACGGACCTTGCCGCCATCGCCCGCGGCTTCGGGCTGGGGGGCGAGACGATCACCGATCTGGACGCGCTGCCGCGGCTGGTGGACAAGTTCGTGGTGACGGGCGGTGCGGCGGTCTGGGACGTGCCAATCTCGGACCGGGTCTATTCCCCGGTCATGGCGCGGGCGCATCCGCCCAAGCGGCATTGAGGAACGCAGGATGAAGGTTCACATTCTCGACGACTGGTTCGACACGCTGAAGACGCTGCCGAGCTACGCCAAGCTTGCGGGCCATGACGTGACGGTCTGGACCGATCATGTAGAAGATCACGACGTGCTGGCCCGGCGCCTGGCCGGGGCCGAGGCGCTGGTGCTGTTCCGGGAACGCACGGCGATACCGGGGGCGCTGCTGGACCGCTTGCCGAAGCTGGAGTTGATCAGCCAGCGCTCGGTCTATCCGCATGTGGATGTGCCGGGCTGCACGCGGAACGGGGTGCTTTTGTCCTCGAACATGAAGGGCGGCGGGCCGTCCGTGGCGGCGGCGGAGCTGACCTTCGCCCTGATCCTCGCCTCGGCGCGGCAGATCCCGCAGCAGATGGCCGCCTTGCGGGCGGGGCACTGGCAATTGGCGCCGGGGCAGTCGCTGCACGGGCGGCAACTGGGGCTCTACGGCTATGGAAAGATCGCCAGGCAGGTGGCGGGCTATGCCCGCGCCTTCGGGATGGAGGTGGTCTGGTGGGCGTCCGACGAGGGGCGCGCGCGGGCCATGGCGGATGGCGAACGGGTCGCGGAAAGCCGGGAGGCGTTCTTTGCCGAAAGCGATTTCGTTTCGGTCCACGTGCGGCTGAAACCCGAGACGCGGGGGATCATCACGCGCGCGGACCTTGGCGCGATGAAGCCCACGGCGTCCTTCGTCAACACCTCGCGCGCGGGGTTGGTGGAGCCGGGCGCGCTGGTCGGTGCCGTGACGGCGGGGCGGCCGGGGCGCGTGGCCGTCGACGTGTTCGAGACGGAGCCGCTGACCGACACCACCGATCCGCTGATCACTCACCCCGATGTCATCGCCACGCCGCACATCGGCTTTGTCACCGAGGATGAACTAGACTTGCAGTTTTCCGACATCTACGATCAGATAAATGCCTATGCAGCGGGTAATCCGATACAGATGATCAACCCCGAGGCGCTGGACGCCAGGTGAGCGCGACCTCAGACCAGGCCGGGGGGTGCCACGATCACGCCGTCCTCGTCGGCGACGATCATGTCGCCCGGATTGAAGCGGACGCCGCCGATCACGATGGAGATGCCCACCTCTCCCTCGTCGCTGCGCAGGCAGCGCGCGGGCGTGCGCGCGAGCGCCATGATGCCGAGGTCGAGCTGGCGCAGCTCGGCCACGTCGCGGACCGCGCCAAAGATCACCGCACCGGCCCAACCGTTCTTCGCCGCAGCAGCGGCCAGCATGTCGCCCATCAGCGCGCGGCGGTCCGAGCCGCCCCCGTCGACGACCATCACGCGCCCCTCGCCGGGGCTGTTGGCCAGCTCGCGGACGCGGGTGTTGACCTCAAAGGTCTTCACCGTCTGGGCGGGGCCGTGAAAGGCGCGACGCCCGCCGAAATGGCGCAGCGTGGTCGGCAGGACGCCCAGCGCCTCGCCATGTTCGTCGTAAAGATCGCAGGTCGCGTACATCCGCTGTCCCTCCCCTTTGGCGAGAGTCTAGCCTGCTCGCCGGGGGGCTGCCATGGCTGATCTGATGACGATGCCCGAGGGGCTGAGCCTTGCGGCCTTCTGGGCGCTGATGGCGACAAGCTATGCCGCCTCCTTCATCACCGCGGCGCTGGGGATCGGGGGCGGCGCGCTGCTCTTGGCCGTGATGGCAAGCCTCGTGCCACCCGCCGCGCTGATCCCGGTGCATGGCGCGGTGCAGCTGGCCTCGAACGCGGGCCGCATGGGGATGCTGCTGTCCCATGTCCATTGGCCCGCGCTCAAGGGGTTCACGCTGGGCTCGGTTCTGGGCGCGGTTCTGGGCGGGCTGGTGGTGGTGGAACTGCCGCCCGCGATCATCCAGGTCTCGGTGGGCCTGTTCGTGATCTGGTCGGTGTTTTCGAAACCGCCCAAGTGGCTGTCGCGCTTTCCGATCCTGACGGGGGGCATCTCGAGCTTTCTGACGATGTTCTTCGGGGCGACGGGCCTGTTCGTGGCGGGCTACACCAAGGCGCAGAACCTTGCGCGCCACGGCCATGTCGCGACCCACGCGGCGCTGATGACGGTGCAGCATTGCCTGAAGGTGGTGGTCTTCGGCGTGCTCGGTTTCGCCTTTGGCCAATGGCTGTGGGTGGTGGTGGCCCTCAGCGTCGCGGGGCTGGCGGGGACTTTCAGCGGGCGGCTGATCTTGGGGCGGATGAGCGACGCGGGCTTCAAGCGGGCGCTCGACATCCTGCTGGTGCTGATCGCGCTGCGCCTGATCTGGTCTGCGCTGACCGGCTAGGCCGCGCGCAGGCCGAGGATCGCGCGGGCCTGTTGGGTCGTCGCCACGGGCCGGTCGTAGCGGTCGCATAATTCGACGACGCGGGAAACGAGGGCGGCATTGGACGGCGCGAGGTGGTCGCGGTCGAGGCGGATGTTGTCCTCGAGACCGGTGCGGCAGTGCCCGCCCGCGGCGACGCACCATTCGTTGACCTCGATCTGGTGGCGCCCGATGCCCGCGGCGCACCATTGCGCGTCGGGGGCCAGCCGCGTCAGCGTTTCGCGGAAGAAGTCAAAGCTGGGCCGGTCGACCGGCATGGCGTTCTTCACGCCCATGACGAATTGCACGTAGAGCGGCCCGGCAAGCCGCCCGTCCCCGGCCATTTTCGCCGCCTGGAAGATGTGGCTCAGGTCGAAGGCCTCGATCTCGGGCTTGACCTCATGGGTCAGCATCTCGGAGGCGAGCCAGTCGACCAGGTCCGGCGGGTTCTCGTAGACGCGGGTGGGGAAGTTGTTGGACCCCACGGTGAGCGAGGCCATGTCGGGGCGGAGCGGCAGCATGCCGCCGCGTTCGCGCCCTGCACCCGACCGCCCGCCGGTCGAGAACTGGATGATCATGCCGGGGCAGTGTTTCTCCAGCCCCTCCTTCAGCCGCGCGAAACGCTCGGGGTCGGAGGTGGGGGTCTGATCCTCCGTCCGGACATGGGCATGGACGATGGACGCGCCCGCCTCAAACGCCGCGTGGGTGCTTTCGACCTGCTCGGAGATCGAGATGGGCACGGCGGGGTTGTCCTCCTTCCGGGGGACGGAGCCGGTGATGGCGACGCAGATGATGCAGGGGTCGGTCATGGTCTTTTTCTCAGGTCTGGGGGCTGGGCGCGGGCGTGCCGCGGGTGCCCCACCAGTTCAAGGCCAGGATGCCGAGGAGCAGGGCGACGCCAGCGACCTCGACCATAAGGTCGGGCCAGAAACAGGCGATGACGCCCGGCACGATCAGCGCGCGCTGCCAAAGGGGCATGGGGCGGAAGAGGAACCCTTCCAGCGCCGCGGCGAAGGCGGCAAGCGCCACGATGGCGATGAAGCCGCTCCAGAGCACCAGCGGCAGCGGACCGCCGAGGATGATTTCCTCGTTGAAGATCATGAACAGCGGGATGAGGTAGAGGCCCTTGGCGTATTTCCACGCCTGCATGCTGGTTTCCATCGGTTTCGATCCCGCGATGGCCGCCCCCGCGAAGCCCGCGAGCGCCACGGGGGGCGTGACGTTGCTGTCCTGCGAGTACCAGAAGACGAGCAGATGCGCGATCAGGATGGGGATGCCGAACTCCTGCGTCAGCGCCGGGCCGACGAGGATGATCAGGACGATATAGGCCGCCGTGACCGGCAGGCCCATGCCGAGGATCAGCGAGGCGATGGCCACCAGCAGGATGGCGAGGATCAGGTTGCCGCCCGAGAAGGCGATCATCATGGCCGAGAACTTGAGGCCCAGCCCCGTCAGGCCGACGACCCCCACGATGATGCCCGCAACCGCGCAGGCCATGGAGACGGCAACGGCGTTTCTTGCGCCCAGTTCAAGCGCCTGAAGGGTCAACTCGATCCCGCGGCGGCAGAGGGCGACGAACCTCTCCATCGTCGGGCCGTCCTGGAAGAAGTGCCAGAGCGCGCGGGCGGCGGCGGCGGCCAGGATCGAGCCGATCGCGTAGAACCCCACCCGCATGGGCGAGTAGCCCGCCACCAGCAGCGCCACCAGCGCCGCAAGCGGCAGGAGGAAATGCCAGCCCTCGGCCAGCACGCCGCGCACGCTGGGCAGTTCGGCTGCGGTCATGCCGGTCATGCCCTGTTTGACGGCGGCGATATGCACCAGGAGGTAGACCGAGCCGAAATAGAGGACGGCGGGAAAGATCGAGACCAGCACGATGTCGACGTAGGGCACCTGCGTGAATTCCGACATCAGGAAGGCGCCCGCGCCCATCAGGGGCGGCATGATCTGCCCGCCGGTGCTGGCCGCGGCCTCGATCCCGCCGGCCTGCGCGGGGCGGTAGCCGAGGCGCTTCATGAGCGGGATGGTGAAGGCGCCGGTGGTGACCACGTTGGCGATGGCCGAGCCCGAGATCGAGCCCATGCCGGCCGAGGCGATCACCGCGGCCTTGGCGGGCCCGCCGCGCTGGCGGCCCGTCGCGGCATAGGCGAGGTCGATGAAGAACTTGCCCGCGCCGGTGACCTCGAGGAACGCGCCGAAGAGGACGAAGATGAAGACGAAGGTGGCGGCGACCCCCAGCGGGATGCCGAAGATCCCCTCCGCGCCCAGCGTCATCTGGCTGGCCAGCCGCTCCAGCGAATAGCCGCGATGGTTCAGGATGCCGGGCATCCAGTCGGCGAGGAAGGGCAACTCGCCCCGCGACCCGGCGAAGGCATAGGCGATGAAGACCGCGCCGATGATCGTCATGCCCAGCCCCACGGCCCGGCGCGCGCCCTCGAGCACGACGAGCATGGTCAGCACGCCGATCCAGACGTCGAT